>OIGD01000694.1_pt1 | contig 37444 bp, 28 predicted proteins | sample 1582211 | NCBI WGS metagenome assembly OIGD01 (sample SAMN04414078, study PRJEB24778) | human gut metagenome | material: faecal | host: Homo sapiens
TTTTAGTCATAGAATAGAACAAGTACAGGATTTTGAGGAAGTTTGTCATAATTCCGAGGAAGAAATACTTTCAAAATATGATATTGATAAGATTTACGACAAGGCAAAAAAAGAATTATATGATGTATTCCAAAAGATAATATCACTTATCAAAAAAGAACAAAGTGGGAAAACAGAAATAAAAAGGGAACTGAATTTTTATCTTGCTTGCTTTCAACGATTGGTACTTTCAATTTTGATAGATTCTGATTGGGAAGATACAGCAAAATTTATGCGTGATATAGAGTCCGTTATATTTGAGTCAAAAGAGGTATTTGCGAAGGCAAGCAATAACTTTCAAAAATACATGGAGACCATTAAGGTATCTTTTTCTAAGAAAAAGAGAACGGATAAAGAAAATAAAATTTTTGAAATACGCAATGAAATACAGAATGAGTGTATTGAGTTTGCAAAAAATGAGGTGGGGATATACCGGTTATCAATTCCAACAGGGGGCGGAAAGACACTGAGTGGGTTGTCATATGCCTTAGCCTTTGCAAAGGAACATCCCAGTACTGAAAGAATATTTTACATAGCACCATTTATATCTGTTATTGAACAGAATGTTGATGTTATAAAAAAAGCAGTTGGAAATGATGAGTGGGTTTTGGAACATCACTCTAGTGTAATAAGAGAGAATGAAATGGATGACGAAAATGTATGGACGGATTTTTCGTGGGAAGAGCCGTTTGTATGTACCACGTTTGTACAATTTATGAATACATTGTTTTCTGATAAAAAACAGGCAATCAGGCGTATGCACAGACTGGCAAATTCAGTAATAATCATTGATGAGGTACAAGCAATGCCTGCCAAATGTGTGTATACATTTAATTATATGATGAATTTTCTTCAGCGGGTTTGCAACGCTAATATTGTGTTATGTACGGCTACGCAGCCAGAACTTGATTATAATAAATTTGCTTGCCCAATTATGTATTCACAGCCAACTGATATGATAAGTAACCTTGGTATGCGTTTTAAGCAATTCGAACGTGTAAAAGTGATACCACAAAAGCGAAAGAAAAACTATAAATTATGTGAGTTAGCAGAGGAAATCGGTAGACAGGTAAACACATATCAGTCAATATTAGTGGTATTAAATACAAAGGATGCAGTTAGTAGTGTTTATAACAAATTGAACGAAATAGTTGAAGAAAGTGTTCACGTGGAGTACTTAACAACGAATCTTTGTGCAGAACATAGAAGTGAAAAAATTAAAATGATTAAGTTAGGATTAGAAGATAGAGAACATGGTGGTAAATGGATTGTTGTAAGCACTAACTTGATTGAAGCTGGGGTAGATATTTCGTTTGAATGTGTTTATCGATCTATGGCTGGACTGGATAGTGTTGCACAGACTGCTGGACGTTGTAATCGAAACGGTGAACGAGAGATGGGAGATGTGTTTGTTGTAAATGTGGAGGATGAAAATAAAGGCAGAATGGAGGAATTATTAGATGCCATAAATGCGACACAATATGTATTAACAGAGTGTGATTCATCATCAAGCATTTTATCACCACAGTATATGAAAACATTTTATAAACAATATTTTTTTATGGAGGAATACAAAATGGCATTTCCCATAGAAGAATATGATACAAATATTTTTAAAATTTTATCGATGGGATTTAAAGAAAGGGAGAAAACGAAGTTTGCATACATAAAACAAGCATATAAAACAGCAGGAAGGTACTATCAAGTGATTGATCAGAGTTCAGTAGGGGTGATTGTACCCTATGGAGAGGGACGACAGATTGTAAATCAGATTCAAGAGGTATGCAATTATCGGGAAATGAAATTACTTATTCGTAAGGCTCAAAGGTATACTGTAAATATACCTCAATATAAATTAGAGCAATATTGTGAAAAAGGAATAATTTCTCCATGTAAAGAACCATTTTCAAATATTTATTTTGCTACACAGGGTTCTTATAATAAGGAAATGGGAATGACAGGGGAAATTGAAGATCTTTTTTTCTGAAGAAAGGAGGCAAGATGCGTGAAGTGGAAAAACGAGATTGAGTACAAAGTTTATGGTCGGTATGCATTGTTTACAGATCCATTGACGAAAACAGGAGGTGAGAAATTTAGTTATCAGATTCCAACATACCAAGCATTAAAAGGAATTACGGAATCTATATATTGGAAACCTACATTTTATTGGGTAATTGACTCTGTAAGAGTTATGAATACCATTCAAACAGAAGCTAAAGGGATCCGCCCGATCGCATATAATGGCGGAAATGAGCTTGCATATTATACCTACTTAAAAGATGTAGAGTATCGAGTTAAAGCACACTTTGAATGGAATGAAAATCGCCCAGAGTTAGAGGGCGATAGAAATGAGGATAAACATTTTCAGATAGCCAAGAGAATGATTGATCGTGGTGGTCGTAGAGATGTTTTTTTGGGAACCAGAGAGTGCCAAGCGTATGTAGAACCATGTGTGTTTGACGAGGGAATGGGAGCATACGACGAGGTGGATTTATCCTTTGGAATTATGGTTCATGGAATTACTTATCCAGATGAAGCTGTTGAAAAAGATGAAAGAAATCAATTGGCGATTCGATTATGGAATGCACAAATGAGGAAAGGAATTATAAATTTTCCAAGACCAGAAGAGTGCGAAATTCGACGTAACATTGGTGCGTTTGAAATGAAAAAATTTGGAGAGGGCAATTTTTCTGGATTAGATGAATTTAAAGGAGGTGAATGAATTGGCATGGATGAAAGTGTTGGCAGATACTTATGACACCTATGAGAATTTGGTGGGAGTATGCAGGGATGCTCAACCAGTATTGCTACCAATTGCACATTCGACGGCAAATGCGCAGATTGAAATAACAATCAATGCGATGGGGCAGTTACTCGCATGTGCTAAGGTTGAAAAAGGAAATGAGGTTACAATAATTCCTGTTACGGAAGATTCTGCTTCAAGAAGTAGCGGGGTTGCACCGCATTCATTATGTGATAAACTGTGTTATATTGCAAAAGATTACTCCTTTTACACCAAAGAAAATAAGGAGAAGTATTTTGAAAAATATATAGAACAGTTAAGTGGCTGGGTCAAAAGTGGTAGCGCACATCCCATGGTAGAGGCTATTTATCGATACTTGAGTAAAGGAACTGTAATTTGCGATTTGCTAGAAGCGGGTATTTTGGAATTAGATGCAGATGGTGTGTTGTCTGATAAAGTGAATAAAATACAAGGATATAAACAGACAGAGGCATTTGTTCGCTTTATTGTTTATTTGCAAAATAGAGATGATGAAACAGAAAATCGAGTATGGAAAAATTCAGAAGTGTACAATAATTATGTGGAATATTATTCTAGTACACTTAACGATAAGGATGTATGTTATGTTACGGGAAAATATGAAGTGTGTACAGATAAGCATCCATCGAAAATTAGAAATACGGCAGATAAAGCAAAATTAATTTCAGGCAATGATGAATCAGGATTTACCTATCGTGGAAGGTTTGCAAATAAGCAGCAGGCTGTTACAGTTGGTTATTTTACGTCCCAAAAAGCCCATAATGCACTGAAGTGGTTATTACAAAAGCAAGGATATCGAAAAGATGAAGCTGCATTTGTTAGTTGGATGACAAATCGAGATATGGTACTTCCAGATATTGGAGAGGATTCAATTCACGCATATGAAAAAATTTTAACAGAAGAAGCAACTGGTCTTGACTGGCTTGATTTTCTGGATGAACCAGACGAAAATAAGGAATTTGATACTGGAAAAGTTTTTGCCGAAAAGTTTAACAAGGCAATTCAGGGTTACACTGAAAAAATTGCTCTGAATGATAGAGTGTCATTGATAGCTTTGGATGCAGCCACGACAGGACGTATATCAATTTCTTATTATGATGAAATGGGAGGCAGACAATACATATCCGCAATACAGTATTGGTACAATCACTGTATGTGGGAGCGATATATTACTTTGGATAAAAAGAATAAATTGGGAATATGGAAAGAAAGTACTCCGGCGCCCCGCGAAATGGCATTGGCTGCATACGGTGTTTTAAGGAGTAGTGGTATGCTGGAAGCGGATTCTAAATTGCTTAGAAATACGGTGCAAAGGTTGTTGCCATGTATTACAAAAAACATTGATATTCCCAAAGATTTAGTACGAGCAGCTGTAATACGGACATCGCAGCCACTTGCTTATTATAATAAAGGATTTTTTGTATGGGAAAATAATTTATTACGTGTAACTTGTGCCATGATACGGTATCAATATGAAAAAAAGAAAGGAGATGGTAAAATGGGTACATTCTTAGAGGATAACGTAGATAATAGAAGTGTGTTGTTTGGACGCTTATTGGCTGTTTGCGATTATATGGAACAGCGTGCTATGTTTGAACGTGACGAGAAAGGCAAGATTAAAGAACAACGCCAGACCAATGCAAAAAGATATTGGAATGCCTATAGTATGAGACCTGCGGCTACATTAAAAACATTGCGTGAAAATCTTGTGCCTTATATGAAAAAGCTAACTGGTTATGAAATTCGATATTTTGAAAACTGTATGGAAGAATTGATGGTTATGTTGGCTGATAATGGTTATGATAACCGAGCATTGTCTGAATTGTATCTTCCTGGCTATTATTTAGAAAAAAAACAGATGGAGGATTATTTTAAAAATAATAAAAAAGAAAAAAATATTGAAAAATGGCGCAAATTGTATTGACATATAAATCTTTTAATGATAATAATAAATATGTCTAGAACATAATAGCATCAGGAGGAAAAAGTTTATGACCGATATAAATTTATGGCAATATACAAATGAAAATTATAATGAGTTAAGTGATGAGGAAGTTATAAAATTAATAAAGTCTGGAGACAAAAATGCACTTGATTATATTATGAATAAATATAAAGAAGTTGTTAATATAAGAGTTAGTAAGTATTTTATTATTGGTGCAGAGAAAGAAGACATTGTGCAAGAAGGGCTAATAGGGTTATATAAAGCTATAAAAAGCTTTGATACTGAAAAAGAAAATTCTTTTAAAACATTTGCTAATTTATGTATAGAGAGGCAGTTAATTACAGCAATAAAAACATCAAATAGGCAAAAACATATGCCATTAAATTCATATTTATCTTTAAATATGTCTGCGTATGAGGACGATGAGGCAGATACTGTTATAGATGTGTTTGATTCTAGTTTAATAGAAGATCCATTAGAAACATTAACTAAAAAAGAATATTATATGGATATTGAAAATGCTATAGATAAGTCTCTAAGTAATTTTGAGAAAAAAGTTCTTAATAGGTTTGCTAAAGGCGAATCTTACGTGCAAATTGCCGATAAGTTAAATGCTCCAGTAAAATCTATAGATAATGCAATTCAAAGAATACGTAAAAAAGCAATTAGAAATATTGTAAATGAATAGATATTTTGTCAAGTGAAAAGTTAAACACAATTTTGTAAGGTAAACGCAATTTGTAGGTCAATGTATGTTTTCATATATTGACTTTTTGTTAATAGTATTGTAAATTAATATTATGAGAGAATAATTATTCAAAGTGCATTTGTAAAATCTTGACAACACTTTTGACAACGTCAGAAACGGAAAAGTTGTCAAAAAGTGGAAAAAACGGACCTATATTTTGAAACTTAAAATGTCTACAATGCTTGAAAACATAATAAAAACAAGAAAAATGCTTCCATAGCTCAGCAGGTAGAGCACTACCTTGGTAAGGTAGAGGTCACGAGTTCAAGTCTCGTTGGAAGCTCCAAACAAACGAAAAAACATATAAATTTGTTATATTTTAAGGAGATTATATGGGGGGGAATTTTAAAAAAAATAACATTAAAAATAAAATTATAATTGTATTAGTATGTATGATAATAATTGGAACATTTATAGGATTTTCAGCTATATTATACAACATTTTTTATAATAATAATTTAAAATCAATACAAACAATTTCTAAAGATAATGCTGAAAAAACAGTAAAAAATCAAAAACAAGATGAAGATTTACCAATATCTGTAGAACTAGCTCAAGATGAAGAAGAAATGTTAAAAATATCAGAGGAAGAAAAAAATAAAATTGAGGAAGAAGAAAAAAAACAAGAACAAGAACAAAAAAAACAGGAAGAGGAACAGAAAAAGCAGGAACAGAAAAATAAAACATTAAATTATCCATATTATATAAAAGTAAATTATACTGCTAATACAGTAACTGTATATAAAAAAGATTCGAATGGAAGTTATGCTATACCAGTAAAAGCAATGGTATGTTCTACTGGAAAAGCAACACCTAGATCTGGTGTATATAAAACACCAAATAAATATAGATGGAAATTGTTAATTGGAAATTCATATGGTCAATATTCAACAAGAATAACAGGTCAAATATTATTTCATTCAGTACCATATGAAAAACAATCAGAAGATTCCTTGATTACAAGATATTATGATAGATTAGGAATAACTACATCATTAGGATGCATTCGTTTAACTGTTGAAGATGCAAAGTGGATATATGATAATTGCCCAATAGGAACATCTGTTGAATTTTACTCGTCATCAAATCCAGGACCGTTAGGAAAACCCTCAGCTAAAAAAATTGAAAGTTATGGTTCACCGTTAAATAAATGGGATCCAACAGATCCTAATCCGAATAATCCTTGGAAAAACCAAAATATTGTTAATAGTGCTAATGATAAGTTAAAAGAAAATAATAAAAATACTGATACCAATGATAATACTAATAAAAATAACAATACAAACACTAATATAAATCAAAACACAGTTAAAAATACAAACAATTCGACATCAAGTTCTGAAAATAATAAAATAAGTATAGCTAATGTTGTAGGAAAAACAGAAAACGAAGCAAAAAATGTTTTAAAAAATTTAACAGTGAAAATTGAGTACAAAGAAGATGATACTAAAGGTAATGGAATAGTATTGTTACAAAATATAAAACCAGGTAGTTTGGTTGAAAAAGGAACAGATATAATTTTAACTGTAAATAAAATTCAAGAAATAAACAATGGAATTGTAAATATAAATGTTAAATCATTAACTCAGTATGTGCAACAAAAAAACGAAAATTATGAAATTATACAACCTAAAAAAGTTAAGTTAAAATTAACTGTTGATGACAAAGAAGTATATAATGAAGATGTTTCAGAAGATTCAGAAAGTATAAATATAAAAATTAAAGAAAAAAATGCGGGGATATTAAAAATATACATAGATGGAAAATTAAAAAAAGAAACACAATTTTTTTTCGATGAATCAAATACAATTCTTAAAGTAAAATAATAAAGGAGAGAGATAAAAAATGAAAATAGGAATAGTAGGACTTCCAAATGTTGGAAAAAGTACATTGTTTAATGCAATAACTAATGCAGGGGCTGAATGTGCAAATTATCCATTTTGTACAATAGAACCAAATATAGGTGTGGTTCCTGTTCCTGATGAAAGATTAGATAAATTAGCAAAAATGTATAATCCAGAAAAAATAACACATGCTATAATAGAATTCGTTGATATTGCGGGGTTAGTAAAAGGTGCTAGCAAGGGTGAAGGCTTGGGAAATAAGTTTTTATCACATATAAGAGAAGTTGATAGCATAGCACAAGTAGTAAGATGTTTTGAAAATCCAAATGTAGTTCATGTTGATGGAAGTATAAATCCGTTAAGAGATATCGAAACTATAAACTTAGAATTGATTTTCTCAGATATTGAAACTGTAGAAAAAAGATTAGATAGAGCAAAAAAAACTCTGAAAGCGGATAAAAAAGCACAATCAGAAATTGATGTATTAGAAAAAATAAAAAGTACGCTTGAATCAGGAAAATGTGCTAGAACTATTTCTTTGTCAGATGAAGAAAAAGAATTGATGAAAGATACATTTTTATTAACAATGAAACCGAGTTTATATATTGCAAATGTTTCAGAAGAACAATTACAAAATGTTGATACTGATGAAAATGTAAGAAAAGTTATAGAATATGCCAAAAGCGAAAATGCACAAGTTATACCATTATGTATAAAAATTGAAGAAGAGTTATCATCTTTAGAAAAAGATGATAAGCAAGAAATGCTAGAAGCTCTAAACTTGAATGAATCTGGCTTAGATAAAGTTATAAAAGCCAGTTATGATTTATTAGGCTTAATGTCATTTTTAACTGCTGGTGAGCCAGAAGTTAGGGCATGGACAATCAAAAAAGGAACAAAGGCACCACAAGCTGCTGGAAAAATTCATTCAGATATTGAAAGAGGATTTATTAGAGCTGAAATTGTTTCTTATGAAGATTTAATAAAAGAGGGGTCCATGAATGCTGCTAAAGAAAAAGGATTAGTTCGTTCAGAGGGAAAAGAATATATTATGAAGGATGGAGATGTAGCATTATTTAGATTTAATGTTTAGTATTTATATAAAAGCTAAAAAATACATAAATTTTGCAAAAATGGACAAAATATATTGACTTAAAAAATATTTAATTGTAAAATTATAATATAAAATAATATTCAAAAGAAAAAGGAGAAATAATTATGAAAAAAACATGTAAAATTCTATTTTTAGTAGTACTAATTATAATGTTAGTATTTACATTCTCAGCATATGTTGATGCTGCTGAAACAATTGATTATAGTACGTATCCAGATTTAGATACTGATACTACTACAACCCAAAATAATAATAGTAATACAAATAATGCAGATACAAATACTGAAAAAGATGTAAAAGCTGAAAAAACAAACACTAATACTAATAATGAAAATAAAGCAAATATAGCAACAACTTCACATCCACAAACTGGTGTATATAACAATAAAGTATGTATTTTAATTGCTACTATAACTATTATTGCAATAGTAGTTGCATATGTAAAAATAAAAAAATATAATTATTAAAATTGAATTGCTAATATTAAAATAAAAGCACATATTTTTTGAAAAATTTTCAAAAATAGGTGCTTTTTATAATGTTTTATGATAAAATAGTAAATATAAAAAAATATAAAAGGAGAGTGCGAATATGTCACAAATTAAGTATAAAAGAGTACTATTAAAATTAAGTGGAGAAGCATTAGCAGGAGAAAACAAAACAGGAATATCACCAGAGGTTGTAGATGACATAACAGAACAAGTTAAAGAATTAAAAGATTTAGGAGTAGAAGTTGCAATAGTTGTTGGTGGAGGAAATTTTTGGAGAGGAAAATATGGACATAATATGGAAAAAACGACTTCAGATTATATGGGAATGCTTGCAACAACAATAAATGCATTAGCCTTACAAGATGCTTTAGAAGCAAAAGGAATGTTTACAAGAGTTCAGACAGCTATAGAAATGAGAGAAATAGCTGAGCCATACATAAAAAGAAAAGCTACTAAACATTTAGAAAAAGGTAGAATAGTAATTTTTGCTGCTGGAACAGGAAATCCTTTTTTCACTACAGATACATGTGCAGCATTAAGAGCAGCTGAAATTGATGCAGAAGTAATATTAGTAGCTAAAACAATTGATGGAGTATATTCAGCAGATCCAAAACTAGATCCAAATGCTATTAAATATGATGAGATTACATATCTAGATATTTTAAATAAAGATTTAAAAGTAATGGATTCAACAGCTACATCTCTATGCAAAGATAATGGTATTCCATTAATAGTTTTTGCGATGAGTGAAAAAGGAAATATGTTAAAAGCTGTTAAAGGTGAAAGAGTTGGAACAATTGTAAAATAACTATATTGTTCAAAAATTATAAATATTAAAATTATTAAAAGATAGGAGAAAAAGGTTATGGATTATAGTGAATTTAAAGAAAAAATGTCTAAAACAGTAAGTGTATATATTGAAAATTTATCAGAAGTTAGAGCAGGTCGTGCAAATCCGGCCGTATTAAATAAGATAAAGGTAGATTATTATGGAGTTCCGACTCCAATTAGCCAAGTTGCTGGTATATCAGTTCCAGAAGCTAGGTTAATTGTTATTCAACCTTGGGATGCTAGTATTTTAAAGGAAATAGAAAAGGAAATTTTAAAATCAGATATAGGAATAAATCCAAATAATGATGGAAAAGTTATTAGACTTGCTTTTCCAGAATTAAATGAAGAAAGAAGAAAAGAAATAGTAAAAGATATAAGAAAAATGGCAGAAGAAGCTAAAATAGCTGTAAGATCAATAAGAAGAGAAGCAATCGATGCATTTAGAAAAATGCAAAAAAATTCAGAAATAACAGAAGATGAATTAAAATTAGCAGAAGATGAAATTCAAAAGATTACTGATAAGTTTGTTGAAGAAATTGATACAATATTAACTAATAAAGAAAAAGAAGTAATGAGTGTTTAATAAAAAGTGTAGTTAAAATATTGTAAACTGCATATTTATAATATTAGGAGAGTGCTAATGGAGTTTAAGGAAATATTAAAAGAAAAATCAAATATAATAAATTATGAATTAAAAAAATATATTAAAAATAAACAGTGTCCTGAAAAAATTTTAAATTCTTCTGTTGAATATAGCTTATTAGCTGGTGGTAAAAGATTAAGACCAATTTTAATAATGTCTACATATGAATTATTTAATAAGGATGTTCAAAAATGCTATCCTTTTGCTGTAGCTATGGAAATGATACATACGTTTTCCTTAATACATGATGATTTACCAGGTATAGACAATGATGATTATAGAAGAGGAAAATTAACAAATCATAAGAAATTTAATGAGGCAACAGCAATACTTGCTGGTGATACCTTACTAAATTATGCATATACTGTGATTATAAATGATATTACTAATAATAAAGAAAACATAGAATTAAAATTGCGAGCATTAGAAGAATTTTCTTATAATATTGATAGAATGATAGCTGGTGAATATGTTGACACTGAATTCGAAGGGAAAAAAATATCTAATCAATATTTAGAATACATGCATGAAAATAAAACAGGCGCTTTAATAAAGGCTTCTGTAAAAATAGGTGCTATACTTGCAGGAGCTAATGAAAGTGACATAGAAAAATTAGGTGAGTACGCAGAAAAAATTGGATTGGCTTTTCAAATTAAAGATGATATATTATCTGAAATAGGAGATGAAAAAGTATTAGGAAAACCAGTTGGAAATGATAGAGAAAGAGGTAAATGTACATATGTTACAAAATATGGATTAGAACAATCTCAAAAATTGCTTCAAAATTTAACAGATGATGCAATAAAAATAATAAATTACTATAATAAAAATGAATTTTTAAAAGACCTTGCTCTATATATAGCAAATAGAAATAAGTAAGGAGGATTTATGGAAGATGCATTAAATATACCACAACACATAGCAATTATTATGGATGGTAATAGACGTTGGGCAAAAGAAAAAGGAAAAGAAGCCTCAGAAGGGCATAGGGCAGGTGCCGATAATTTAGAAAAAATAGCAAAAGATTGTAATAAATTAGGTGTTAAAATATTAACTGTGTATGCTTTTTCCACTGAGAACTGGAAAAGAAGCAAAGACGAAGTTTCAACATTAATGATTCTTTTAAAAAACTATTTAAAAAAATTTTCCAAAAGTGCCAATAAAGACAACATAAAAATAAAAGTTTTAGGAAATATTGAAAAATTAGAACAAAGCCTAAAAAAGAGCATATTAGACGCGATAGAAAAAACAAAAAACAATACAGGACTAACAATAAATATTGCATTTAACTATGGAGGAAGAGCAGAAATAACAAATGCAATGAAAGAAATCGCAAAAAAATTACTAAATGGGGAAATTAAAATTGAAGATATAGACGAAAATTTAATAAATCAAAATTTATACACTAAAAATCAACCAGACCCAGATTTATTAATACGACCAGGTGGAGAATTAAGAATAAGCAATTTTTTGCCATGGCAACTTGTTTACTCAGAATTTTATTTTACAGATAAATATTGGCCAGATTTTAGCAAAGAAGATTTAATAGAAGCTATAAAAGTATTTAACAAAAGAAATAGAAAGTTTGGAGGAAAGTAGTATGAATATAAAACGTGTTTTGACAGGATTAATTGGTTTTCCAATTGTTGCATGCACATTGATATTTGGAAATAAATATCTTATAGATATATTATTTGCTATAATTGCAGCATTAAGTTTACACGAATATAATAATGCACTTAAACTAAAAGCTAAACCAATATTATGGTTAGAGTATTTTGCTTGTGCTTTAATAGGTTTAATACATATAATACCAACACAATACTTAGTATATATAATAGGAGCTACAATTCCAACAACAATACTAATACTATTTTTACATGTAATAATAACAAATATGAAAACAAATATAGTTGATATTGCACTAACATTTTTTGGAATATGTTATATAACAATTTTCTTAATGTTTATTCCTATATTAATGGGAGGAAAAGATGGAAAATTGTTAGTATGGTATATAATGTTTGCAGCATGGGGAACTGACACTTTTGCATATATAATAGGAAAAAAATTTGGAAAACATAAATTCAGTCCAATAAGTCCTAAAAAATCTATAGAAGGATGTATAGGCGGAACAATAGGAGCTTTAATATTCATAATACCATATACAATAATATTAAATACATATTTTAATATGAATATTAACTATATTACTATAACTATTATAGGAATAGTATTAAGCATAATTGGTCAAATAGGTGACTTTTCAGCATCAACTATAAAAAGATATGTTGGAATAAAAGACTTTAGTAACTTATTACCAGGACATGGAGGAATGTTAGACAGAATTGATAGCATAATATTTATTGCACCTTTTGCATACTTTTTATTAATGCTAATATAAATTTTATGTAAAATTTATATTAATTCTATAACAAACTACTAACAAATATATTAAATTAATAAAACATATTAATTGTGAAATATATTAAATTAATGAATGATGTTAAATAAATTTATTTTGGATACAATAAAGAAAACTATAGGCAATTAATAAAAAACTAGGAGGGATTATTTTGGTATTTATAATAAATGCACTAAAAATTATTTTTCTATTAGGCTTTTTAGTACTAATACATGAAAGTGGTCACTTTTTTGTTGCTAAACTTTGCAAAGTAAAAGTAAATGAGTTTGCCATAGGATTTGGTCCAACTATATGGAGCAGACAAGGAAAAAGCACCAAATATGCACTACGCTTAATCCCATTAGGAGGGTTTGTAAGTATGGAAGGCGAAGACAGACGTTCAACCAAAGAAGGCTCTTTTAGTGAAGCAAGTATATTAAAAAGAATTGCTATAGTATTAGCAGGAGGAATAGTAAATATAATTTTTGCAATACTAATTTTCTGGTGTTTATCTGCCTATTATGTAGGATTTCAAAATGCATTTTACAATGTAGGTTTCTTTATAAAAAATATGTATGAAGGTATTGTACAAATTTTCACAGGAAAAGTAACAATAGATCAAATGATGGGTCCAGTAGGAATTTCAAATGTAGTATCACAAACAAGTGGATTTGCAGACTTCATATATATATTATCTGTAATATCATTATCACTAGGAGTAACAAACCTTCTACCATTCCCACCACTTGATGGAGGAAAAGTTGTACTATTAATAATAGAAGGAATCAGAAGAAAACCATTCAGTGAAAAATTCGAAGTAGCACTACAATCTGCAGGATTCTTAATCCTAATAACCCTATCAATATTTGTAACATACAACGATATACTAAAACTATAATGCACAATAAGGCCTAACCCCCTTATTGTGCATATTTTCTCTCGGCACCAACCCAAAAAAAACAAAAGTAAAAAAACAAAAAAATCCCCCAAATTTCCGCCCCTATCAACAAAATTTTCCCCTAAGCAAACTATTTTCCCCAAACCCCTTTCAAAATCCCAAAAAATGTTATACAATAAGATAAAATTCGTATATTTAAGGAGAAAAAGGATGAATAAAAAATGGGAGTTTTATGAAAAAAATGAAGAAAAAATAAAAGAAATACAAAAAGAATTCCGGACTAAGTAGGCTATTAGCCACAATAATATCAAATAAAAATTTAGAAACTAAACAACAAATCAATATATTCCTAAACCCAACAAGAACCGATTTCCATGACCCATACCTAATGCCAGACATGAACATTGCAGTAAACAGAATTTGTAAAGCAATAGAAAATAAAGAAAAAGTAATTATCTATGGCGATTATGATGTTGATGGAATAACAAGTATAACAGTGCTAAAAAAATTCCTATCAGATAGAGGTTTAAATGTAGATGAATATATGCCAAATAGGTTAGATGAAGGATATGGATTAAATAAAAAAGCAATAGAAAAAATCGTCTCAGAAAAATATGATTTAATGATCACTGTTGACTGTGGTATTTCAGGAATAGAAGAAATAGAGTATGCAAATAGTTTAGGACTAGAAACTATTGTAACAGACCATCATGAGCCAGCAGAAGTTTTGCCAAATGCACTTGCAGTTGTAGATGCAAAAAGAAAAGATAACAAATATCCTTTTAATCAATTAGCAGGTGTTGGTGTTGTATTTAAATTAATACAAGCTATAGGTATTAAATATAATTTAGAAGAAAAAGAATATTTAAAATATTTAGATTTAGTATGTGTTGGTACAATTTCAGACATAGTTCCATTAGTTGATGAAAATAGAGTAATTGCAAAACTTGGACTAAAACTGGTAGAAGTTACTAAAAATGTTGGGTTAAAAATTTTACTGAATGCAATTGGATATAAAAAAATAGATTCATCAGCAATATCTTTTGGTGTAGCACCTAGGATTAATGCATGTGGCAGAATGGGACATGAAAAAGATGCATTAAAATTATTTTTAACAGAAAATATAGTAGAGGCTACAGATATATCTAAAAAATTAAATGAATATAATAAGCAAAGACAAGATACAGAAAAGAAAATTTTTGAAGAAGTATTACAAAAAATAGAAAATGGCGAGAAAAACAAACCTTGTATAATTTTAGCAGATGAAAAATGGCATCATGGTGTAATTGGAATAGTTGCATCAAAAGTTACAGAAATGTATTATAAACCTAGCATATTAATTTGCTTTGAGGGAGATGAAGGAAAAGGCTCTGGCAGAAGTGTTGCCGGTTTTGACCTACATGATGCAGTATCAAAATGTGATAAGTATGTAGACAAATTTGGTGGTCATTCTATGGCTATTGGAATTAGTGTTAGTAAAGAGAACTTTGATAAATTTAAAAATGATTTTGAAGAATATGCAGAAACTACAAATGTTAAAGATTTAATACCAATTATTAAAGTTGATGATGAAATAGGAATGAAAGATATGCAGGTTGCAGTTGCCCAAGACTTAGGTAAACTTGAACCATTTGGTGAAGCTAATAAAATGCCATTATTTATGTATAGAAATTTAAAAATTAATTCTATTAGAGCATTATCTGAAGGAAAACATTTAAAATTAACATTAAAAGATGATAATCTTGTTATAGATGCTATAGGATTTAATATGGGATATTTAACTGAGGAATTCTTATTAGGTGATAAAATTGATGTTGTTGGAAGTCTTGAAATAAATAGATTTAATGGAAATGAAAATGTACAAATCAATTTGAAAGATATTAGAAAATCTTACTAAAATAAAGTTAATTATCCAAAAGGAGTGATAATACAAATGTCAGAAGTTAAAGAAGTTACCATAGATGATGTTTTAGAAAAAATGAAAAAAAATAGTAGAAGAAATGACCTAAAACTCATTAAAAGAGCATATGATTTTGCTAAAGAAAAACATGGAGACCAACTTAGAAAATCTGGAGAACCTTATATAATTCATCCTGTACAAGTTGCATATATTTTAGCAGGCTTAGAACTTGATGATGCTACTATTTGTGCAGCATTATTACATGATGTTGCAGAAGATACAGATGTTACAATTCAAGATATTTCAAAACAATTTTCACCTGAAATTGCTGAAATGGTAGATGGTGTTACGAAATTAGGAAATCTTAAATATACTAGTGCTGAAGAACAACAAGTTGAAAACTATAGAAAAATGTTTTTAGCAATGGGAAAAGATATTAGAGTAATTTTAATTAAATTGGCAGATAGACTTCATAATATGAGAACACTAAAATTTTTAAAGAGAGATAGACAAATAGCTATAGCAAAAGAAACAGCTGATTTGTATGCTCCACTTGCTAATAGATTAGGTATGTATTCACTAAAATGGGAATTGGAAGACTTATCTTTCAAATATTTATGCCCTGATGAATATAGAGAAATTGTAGAAGGCATTGATAAAAAAAGAGAAGAAAGATTACAATTTATTAACCAAATAGTAGAACAAATAAGTCAAGAATTGAAGAAACAAAAAATTAAAGCAGAAATTACTGGTAGAGCTAAGCATTTATATAGTATATATAGAAAAATGAAAAGAGATAACAAAAATTTAGATCAAATTTATGATTTGTTTGCATTACGTATTTTGGTTGATAATGTTAAAGACTGTTATGCAGCATTAGGTGTTGTTCATGAACTATATAATCCAATGCCAGGAAGATTTAAAGATTATATTTCAGTACCAAAACCTAATATGTATCAATCTTTACATACTACATTGATAGGACCAAAAGGAACACCTTTCGAAGTTCAAATTCGTACTTGGGAAATGCATAGAATTGCTGAATTTGGTATTGCTGCACACTGGGCATATAAAGAAGCAAATAAAGATAAGAAAACATCTGTAACTGTAAAAGAAGATAAATTAGCATGGCTTCGTGAAACATTAGAATGGCAAAAAGATATGCAGGACCCACAAGAATTTTTAAACACACTTAAAACAGAACTTTTTGTAGATGAAGTTTATGTATTTACACCAAAGGGACAAATAAAAGTATTACCAAGAGGCGCAACACCAATAGATTTTGCATATTCAATTCATGCTGAAATTGGCCATCATATGACAGGCTGTAAAATTAATAGCAAAATGATGCCAATTATTACAACATTAAAAAATGGCGATATAGTTGAAATTGTTACATCAGATCAATCAAAAGGACCAAGTCGTGATTGGCTAAAATTTGTAAAAAGTACTACAGCTAAAAATAAAATACTAGCATGGTTTAAAAAGACACAAAGAGCTGAAAATATTGAAAAAGGTAAAACATTAATAGAAAAAGAAATAAAAAGAATAAGTATACCATATAGTAAAATTTTCAAAAGCGAATATATTACTCCAGCACTAGAAAGATATAAATTTAATACAATTGAAGATATGTATTCAGCAGTAGGCTTTGGAGCTATATCACCAACAAAAATAATAGCAAAAATGTTGGAAATTTATAAAAAAGATAATCCAGATGAATTTATAGAAGAAACGTTAGAACAATTGGCAAAAGAAAAAACAAGAAAAACAAAACCTTCTAATGTAGGTATTGTTGTAAAAGGAATAGATAACTGTTTAGTTAGATTATCTAAATGCTGTAATCCAGTTCCTGGTGATGAAATAGTAGGTTTTATAACAAGAGGAAGGGGTGTATCAGTACATAGAAAAGACTGTGTTAATATAAACGACTTGATTTCACAAGAAGATAGAATGATAGATGTATATTGGTATAATGATACCCAATCTGCATATAATGTTGAAATCGAAGTATTAGCTAATGACAGAAATGGTTTATTATCAGATATTATCAAACAAATTTCATCTGTTAAAACTAGATTAATTGGAGTAAATTCAAAAGTTAATAAAGAAAAAATAGTTGTAACTGACTTAATTGTTGAAGTAGAAAATTTAGAAGATTTAAATAATATATTAAAGGCTCTAAGGAAAGTTGATAATGTATATGAAGTAAATAGAAAAAAATAGACTAGAAATTGCAAAGGAAGATGATAAAAATGATACTAAAGAGAATTAAAGTTTTAACCGAATTAAAGGAGTATACAAATACATATATAATTCAAGATGAAGTTACTAAAGAAACGATGGTAGTTGATCCAGGGGGCGAAGTTGATAAAATTGTACAAATGCTTGATATTTTAGGAGCAAGATTAAAATATATTTATTTAACACATTGCCATGGTGATCATATTGGTGGAGTGTGCGAATTAAAAAATAAAAAAGGTGGAATTATTTTAATTCATAGATTTGATGCAGAAGGTCTAGAAAATGATAAATTAAGTTTAACTACATATATTGGTATTGATGCAAAATTTGAATCTGATTCACGTTTAAATGATAATGATTTAATTCATTTAGGAAATCTTGAATTTAAAGTTATTCATACACCAGGACATACAAAAGGAGGAAGTTCTTTATATTGCGAAAGTGAAGGATTTGTTATTACTGGTGATACATTATTTAGAGGAACATGGGGAAGAACAGATTTACCATCTGGAAACCTAGAAGAAATAATGAATTCTATAATTAACAAACTTCTTATTTTACCAGATGAAACAATTGTATATCCTGGACATGGCAAATCTACTATGATAAGAGAAGAAAAACCGATTTATTTAGATTTAAAACCTAGGTTAGATTAGTTCTATGCACAAAATGTTTTGCATATAATATTTATAAGGTAATTAGTAAATATTATATGCAAAGGAGAAAATAAAAAGGTGAAGATAAGGGTAGTAACGGCAAAAGAGATATTTAGATATTTAGCAAAAATAAGTTTAATATTTGGAATAATAGCTATTTTTGCTAAATTTTTTTATACAAAGAAAAATGTAAATAATTGTTTTGCTTTTGATTCTAGTAAATGTTTATCCACTATTAAAAAGGAAGTATTACTTTTAAAAGAAGATGATGATATTAATATAAATTTAAAATCTAATGAATATATATCTTCAACATTTAATAGTGAATTTAGCATGTTTAAAGCTGTAGCCACAACAAGTTTGAATAATACTAACTTAGAAAATAATATGGAAAATGTAACTAATGAACGGAAATAATACTAATTCAAATTTGCAAGAAAAAACGCAGAATTCAGTAGATAATTGTAATGAAATAAAAGAAGCGAAAACTGGAGAAAATGTAGAAGTTATTCAAACAAATATACCAGATAAAAGTACATATGAGATATTTGGAGTAAAAATAAGAAACGAGTCTTCATACAATTTATCAAATGAAATTACAGATTTAAATATTGAATTAAATAAACAAAATATTATGATTTTTCATACACATACATGTGAAAGTTATACACCAACAGAACAATATCAGTATAATGCAACAGGAACATTTAGAACTACAGATCTAAATTATACTGTATCAAGAGTGGGAGAAGAACTAGAAAAATATTTATGCAATTATGGATATACAGTAGTACATGATAAAACGTATCATGATTATCCAGCATATACGGGTTCATATAATCGTTCTTTAATAACAGTACAAAATTTGTTATCTACATATCAAGGCACAGATGTGGTTATAGATTTACATAGAGATGCTATTGGTGATAATACATATGCTCCAAAGGTTAAAATTGGTGATGAATATTGTGCAAGAATGATGTTAGTTATAGGAACAGATGGAGGAGGGCTATATCATAAAAATTGGAGAGAAAATTTGAAATTTGCTATAAAATTGCAACAAAAAGCAAATGAGTTATATCCAGGTCTATTTAAACCAATTATTGTTAGAAATTCTAGGTACAATCACCAAGTTTCAAAAGCAGCTTGCATAATAGAAGTTGGTGCTACTGGAAATACTTTAGAAGAGTGCATAAATAGTATGAAATATTTGTCAAAAATTTATAATGAAATGTGAAAAAAAATTAAAGAAATATTGAATTTATTTAACAGTTACTATAAAATTGTGTAAGAAATATATATGTACTAAAGAAAGAAGGAGTGATTTACATGTCAAATATAAGTCTTAATTTTAAAAAAAGTAAAATAACTGGAAAAGAAATAATGAAATATTGGGAAGAAGTAGAAAAAATTCACATAATGATGAATAAAAAGGTTAATAATAAAGATGAACTTTTGGGATGGTTGAATTGGCCAACAAAATACGATAAAAGAGAATTTGAAAAAATAAAAAAATGTGCGAAAAAAATTCAAGAGAATTCAGATGTATTAATAGTAATTGGTATAGGTGGTTCATATTTAGGTGCAAGAGCTGTTATAGAAGCTTTAAAAAGCTCTTTTTATAATATACAAGATAAAACTACAAGAAAGTTTCCACAAATCTTTTATGTTGGAAATAATTTAAGCTCAACATATATAAATGATTTAATAGAATTAATTCAAGATAAAGATTTTTCTATAAATGTAATATCAAAATCTGGAACAACAACAGAACCAGCAATTGCTTTTAGAATATTTAGAAATTTATTAGAAGACAAATATGGTATAGGCGAAGCACAAAAAAGAATATATGTTACAACAGATAAAGAAAAAGGGGTACTGAAGCAACTTGCTGATGAAGAACAATATGAAACTTTTGTAATACCAAATAATATAGGCGGTAGATATTCTGTATTAACTCCAGTTGGATTATTACCAATAGCAGTAGCCGGCATAGACATAGATAAATTAATGTCAGGTGCGCGATTAGCACAAGAAAAGTATAATGATTCAAATTTAAAGTATAATGATTGTTACAAATATGCAGTTGCAAGAAATGTATTATATAAAAAGAAAAAAACAATTGAAATTTTAGCATGTTATAATCCGAAACTGCATTATATTATAGAATGGTGGAAACAACTATATGGTGAAAGTGAAGGAAAAAAACTAAAAGGGATTTTTCCATCTGGTGCTGAATTTACAACAGATTTACATTCATTAGGACAATACATACAAGAGGGAGAAAGATCTTTATTTGAAACTATTATAGCTATTAGAAGCGAAAAATCTGATATAAAAATAAATTTTGAGGAAGATAATTTGGATGGGCTGAATTACTTAGCTAATAAGACTGTAAATTATGTAAATGAAAAAGCAATGCTTGGAACTATTCAAGCACATGTTGATGGAGGAGTTCCAAATATAATGATAAAAATAGACGAATTAGATGAAGAAACAATAGGGCATTTAATTTATTTCTTTGAAAAAGCATGTGCCATGTCTGGTTTATTACTAGGAGTAAACCCATTTAATCAGCCAGGAGTAGAAAAATATAAAACAAATATGTTTACATTATTAGATAAACCTGGATACATGAAAAAATAAATATTAATATAAATGTATCTAGTGAGAGTAATAAAAATAAGAAAGGAACAAATGAAAAATGGAGAGAAAAGTAATTAAATTTAATTTAGTTGGTGCTATAGGTATTGTTATACTTATTGTTGCAATTATTATTGGTGTTATTATGTTTATGGCAAAAGGAAAAAATAGAAATGATAATGATGATACTAACGGAAATAATCTAATACAATACAACGACGGTAAAATAGATGAAACTAAAGAAATTAAAGAAAAAATAACAATTCAAGGAAGTGAACAAGAAATTGTAATGAAAACATGTAAAGGTTCTTTTGGATATTCTATGAAATATGATACTGGTAGTTTTTATGTAGAAAAACATGTAAATGGTATAGATGAATTCAAGTCATTATATACTAATACTGTTAATATAACTGTTTACAAAAAAAATGGAGATTATGAAAAAGATATGGAAGAGTTAAAAGCAGAATATGAAAAATTAAAAAACAGTGAAAATGGCGAAAATTTTGTAGATGAATTGGAAATAAAAGAAAAATCCATTAATGGCGCAAAAGTTATTGTAAAACATGAAAAATTGTCTGACAAGAGATTAGATACTTATTATATAAAAAATGATGATGGATATTTTGTGGTAGAAGCAAATTGTGGTTTACAATTTGAAAATATGGTAGGGCCTATTATTGAAAAAATGGTTGAGAGTTTTGAGGTCTTGTAAAGTAAATTCAAATTGTACAAGATAGTAATTAAAAAATATGCCTGAATAGTAATTAAAAAATATTGATTAAAATTATTTATTATGGTATAAATAATTTGTAATATATAAAAATAAAAAATGAAATGGGAATACAAAAGATGAAAACAAAGAAAAAATTATTGTTAATTACTATATTTGTATTTATGATTGCTATGTTTACAGTAGCATCAAACAAAGTACTTGCTGTAATTCCTGAAGGAATGAGTGAGGAATTTAAAAATATTTTAAATGAGGATGGAAAACTTATAGTAAAAGATACTACAATGAGAGATAACAAATATGAAGTTTTAAATGAGTATCTTTCAAAATATAATGGTACAAATTATAATTTTTATATAGTTAATCATAAAGAAGATTTTTCTACTTGTAAAATAGCACGTAGCGTAGTTAATAATGGAACTCCAGAAGAATATGAAATTGAGGTAGTTTTTCAAGAGAAAGTTAGTGAAGAGTTTAAGAGTATATTGAAAAATGGTAAATTAGAAATTAGAACTTCTAATCAAAATAATATGAAAGAAAAAATTAGTAGATATTTAAGGGCTTTGTCAGAAAAAAATCCAAATTATACATTTTCAATATCAAATTATTATGATGGTACAAAATCAGTTGATTTAATAAATGAAGATTGTACAAAAGTAACCATAAGAATGGGAAGCAAATCTTCTTATAAAACAGTTGAACAACATGTTATAGAAGTTATATGTAATTCAGAAAAAAGTGAAGTATTTAAAAACTATTTAAATAAAAATGGAAAAATAGAAATGAACGCAGTAAAACCTGCTAATGAAATAATATTTGAAAGATATTTTGAATTTTTACTTATGGATGAGGAAAGTGGAAATGATATAAGTTTTGAAAATTTAGCTGAAGATTTTTCTTCTGTTGACCTTACAGTAAATGGTGAAACTCATAATGTTGGTATTGTATATAATTATAATAATGATGTAAAAACAAAATTTGATAATTATATTAAAAACTTCCCAAGTGATATAGAATATTTTCAAGTTAGAGATTTAGAATTGATAAATTATTGGGTAAATAATGTAGGTAAAGATGGAACTGAATCTTTAGATATGTTTTCTGGAGAATTAAAATCATATTTAAATTATAAAAATATGAAATTCTATGTTGATAATAGAGCAGGGGATAATGGCTCTTTTTATACATTAAGATTAGGTATAGCAGTATTTAAATATGATGATGTTATTTATAATATTTATGATACATTAGGAACAAAAGCAGAACATATAATTTATGTGCCAAGTGAAACTAGCAACACAAAAGAAGCACTAATGGCTGCTGCTCAAAAAAGAATTAATGAATATTTAGGAAAAGAAGGAATTGTTACTATATCATATGCTGGAACTGCATATGAAACTTGGGCAAAAGAACTATATGATAACAGAGAAATATATTGGCCAGGAATAGATGAAAACATTACATTTGAAGAATTCTTACAATCTGGAAATGTTTTTATACCAACTTACAATGATTTTGAAGAAGTTAGCGGACTTAAAGGACTTAAAGAAAATGATGAAACTTTTATTGCTACTGTAAAAGTTGGTGGCAAACAAGAAAGCTTCCATATTGTTATAAAAAATGATTCTTCAAAAATGGTAACACCATCTTATAAAACAGCAGATATAACAACTGATATAGAAATTAGTTCAAATTCATCTTCAATACCATTAGATACAAGTATTAAAGCACAAAAAATAACAAATGGAACTGAATATGAAAAAATAATAAAATTATTAGCTGTAAGAGAAAATGCAATGTTTGATTTAAAATTATATTCAGATTCATTAGAAAAATACATTACAAAATTAGATGATGGAACATTTGAAGTAAAAATTCCAGTGCCAGAAAATTTAAAAGGTAAAAAACTTATTGCATATTATGTCACAGATGATGGTAAAACAGAAGAATATGAAGTTGAAGTAAAAGATGGTTATGCTATTTTTAATACAAAACATTTTAGTATTTATACATTAGCAGAAACTAAAACAAATGAAGAAAATAACAACAATGATGAACAAGGAAATAATAATGAAAATGGCAGTGAAGAAAATGGTACAGGAAAAAATGAAACTAACAAAGAAAATGAAAATATTGAAAACAGTCCACGTACAGGTGATAATATAGTAGTTTTAGTAGGAACACTATTTATAGCAGTTATAGGAACTGTTGCTACAATTAAATTTAAAAGATATAATAAAACTAAATAATATAAAAAATATTTAAGAGTTTACCTAGAATGGCAAGTTCGAGCGGTAAAGGGTGATAAATAAAAATCACTTACACTTTATAAAATGTAAGATGCAAGTCTTGCAAAAGGAGTCTTAAAAGAGTTCTTTTGCAGGGCTTTTATTATAGAAAAATAAATATAAAAGGAAGTGATATTAATGGCAAAATTAGTAATGATAGTAGGACCACAAGCAGTTGGTAAAATGACTGTTGGGCAAGAATTAACCAAAATTACAGATTTAAAATTTATGCATAATCATGAAACTATAGATGTTTTAACCAATATATTTGATATATGTTCTAAAGAAAGAAAAAGATTAACAGATGAGTTTAGAATGCTAATTTTTAATGAAGTTGCTAAAAGTGATTTAAAAGGCTTAATATTTACAGTAATGTGCTTTTTTGATAATCCATCAGAAAAAGAATGGTTAACTAAAATAAAACATATTTTTGAAGATGCAGGCGGAGAATTTTATATGGTAGAATTAGAAGCAGATCTTGAGGAAAGACGTAGACGAAATGTAACTGAAAATAGATTAGCAAATAAGCCAAGTAAAAGAAATATAGAGTTTAGTGATAAAGAATTATTGCACACTCTTGAAAACCATAGACTAAATTCTATTCCTGGGGAAATTACATATGAAAATTATATTAAAATAAATAATACAAATATAACAGCAGAAGAAACTGCTAGAATGATTAAAGAAAAGTTTAAATTGTAATAAAAGAGTTATGGGGTTGATGTTTTGAAAAAAATTAAAACATTAGCATTCATTTAATGTGATTGCAAGAAAAAGTGAACAATGCCTATTGAAAAAAAGTGAAAAAGCTTATATAATAGTAGCAGGTTTTATGGAAAGGAAGAAATAATATGTTAGAAAACATGGAAAAAATAGTAAGTTTATGCAAAGGAAGAGGATTTATTTACCCAGGGTCTGAAATTTATGGTGGATTAGCAAATACTTGGGATTATGGACCTTTGGGAGTAGAATTAAAAAATAATATAAAAAAAGCATGGATGAAAAAATTTATACAAGAAAATAAATATAATGTAGGTTTAGATGCGGCCATTTTAATGAACCCACAAACATGGGTTGCAACAGGACATGTAGGAGGTTTTAGTGATCCATTAATAGATTGTAAAGAATGTAAAACAAGACATAGAGCAGATAAATTAATTGAAGAATGGATGCACCAAAATAATTGTGAAGAAATAGTTGATGGTTGGCCAGATGAAAAAATGATTAATTATATAAAGGAACATAATATTGTTTGCCCAAATTGTGGTAAACAAAATTTTACAGATATTCGTAAATTCAATCTTATGTTTAAAACCTTTCAGGGGGTAACAGAAGATTCAACATCACAAGTATATTTAAGACCAGAAACAGCTCAAGGGATTTTTGTGAATTTCAAAAATGTAGTACGTACAACTAGAAAAAAAATGCCTATGGGAATTGGTCAAATTGGTAAAGCTTTTAGAAATGAAATTACACCAGGTAACTTTACTTTTAGAACTCGTGAATTTGAACAAATGGAACTTGAATTTTTCTGTAAACCAGGAACAGATTTAGAATGGTTTGATTACTGGAGAACATATTGTGAAAACTGGTTATTAAGTTTAGGAATTAAAAAAGAAAATATTCGTTTACGTGACCATAGTAAAGAAGAATTAGTATTTTATAGTAAAGCAACAACAGATATTGAATTTGCTTTCCCATTTGGATGGGGAGAATTATGGGGAATTGCTGATAGAACAGATTACGATTTATCAAGACATATGGAGTATTCAAAACAAGATCTAACATATTTAGAACAAGAAACAGGAGAAAAATACATACCATATGTTATAGAACCATCACTTGGTTGTGATAGAGTTGCACTTGCATTTTTATGCAATAGTTATGATGAAGAAGAAATAAGTGAAGGGGATGTACGTACAGTTTTACATTTACACCCAGCTTTAGCACCATTCAAAGTGGCTGTATTGCCATTATCTAAAAAATTAAGTGACAAAGCAACTGAAGTATATGATATGCTTTCTAAAAAATTTATGTGTGATTATGATGAAGCTGGAAGCATTGGAAAACGTTATAGAAGAGAAGATGAAATAGGAACACCATATTGTGTAACAATAGATTTTGATACATTAGAAGATAATCAAGTTACTGTAAGAGATAGAGATACTATGGAACAAGTTAGAATTTCTATAAATGAGTTAGAAAAATGGGTTGGCGAAAAAATTGATTTTTAATAAAATATATAATTACTGTAAATAAAATAATAATAGGAGGTATTATGGAATTAACAGATGAACAGAAAATAAAGCTAAAGAAAATAATAACTAAAAAAATGACAGTAAAAGAAGTATTACTTGAAGTTTGTGATGAAAAATACAAAAAGTATTTAGAGTATTATTTAAAAGGAAACAGTGTAAGTAGTATAGCTAAAGAGTTTGATATATCTGTTGAAAAATCGGAAGAAATATTAACATATTTAATAGAATTAAATACTAAAATAATGCAAATAAAGAAAGAATATAATACAAAAAGAAAACAAAAAATATATAATAAGTATATACGTGGAGAAAAAGTCTTAAATAAAGATGAAAAGAAATTAGTGGAAAAAAACTTTAAAATGTTCAAAGGCAAATTTAAAGCTGGAAAATTATCACAGGCTAATATTAGTAAAAATTTGAAAAAATTAGAAGTAATGGTAAAACTATTAGGAAATAATTATGAGGACCGTCTTTTCCTAGCAGAGATATATTTAAAATTACAGGATTTTCAAAATTCTTTTAAAATAGTATATGAATTAGAATCAGATAATGAATTAACCAAACCACAAACAGTTGAAGAAATGAAAAAAAGTATTATTAAAGGAAGAAATACAGAATTTATAAAAAATTTATATAAAGAAGGTAAAAGTTTGGCACAAATAATAGAAATAGCCGAAAATGAAAATAGTGAATATAGAAAATATATAGATATAAAATTTATAAAAGATACTATTCAAGAATATAAATTAAACTTAAAGGAACAAAAGGAAAAGAATAAAAAAGTTAGAAAAAATAGCAATAGTAAAACTGATATAAATAGATAAATAGAAAAACATATGATTTGTAAACATAAAACGTAAGCTATGTGAAACAATTCATATGTTTTTTTACATAAATTTCTTTGAATATTGATGGCAAATAGTGAAAAAATACTTGATATTATATAAAATTTAATATATGTGTTTAACCTAAGAAAAATTATCTAAACTTTGATTTTCATCTCTCGTTTCTAAAAACATACATACTGTATAGCTGGAATGTGTATTTTTTATAAAAATAGTTTTGATTTTAGCTCAACTATTTTTATATTTTTTTCGTCAAAATATTACATTATTATTACATTTTTTCAAATTCGTTGACTGAAAAATCTATCAATGTTATACTGTATTTGTAAGATAATGTTGCAAAAGAAAAGGAGGGGAAAAGGGTGTTGAAAAATGACTTTTTACCAAAGGTAAACATAAGAAAATTTATAAAAAAGATAATAATTTTAAATATAATAACATACATATGTATTGGAATATTATTGCCAACTAACATATTTGCAGCACAAATCAAATATTCATACTCACAAGAAAAATTATCTAATTATCCAGGATATAATGCATTAATACAAAATTTACAATCTAAACATCCAAATTGGAATTTTACTATTTTAGAAACTGGTTTAGACTGGAATGATGTAATAAAAAATGAAACAGTTGCTTCACACGGAAGAAACTTAATATATTATACAAACAATGGAAACTGGGTATGTTCTACATGTGGTAATAAATTATATGACACAGGAAAATGGAAATGTGCTTCGGAAACTACAGTTGCATATTATATGGATCCAAGAAATTGGCTAAATGACAGTAATATTTTTCAATTTGAAAACTTAGGATATAATGGAGAAATTCAAAATATAGATGGTGTAAATAAAATATTAAGTACTGTTGGATGGACTAAAGGAAATATAATTACATATACCAAAACAGATGGTTCAGCAGGAACAATAAATAAATCATATGCACAAGTAATAATGGAAGCTGCAAGAGATGCAGGAATAAGCCCATATCATTTAGCAGCAAGAATAAAACAAGAACAAGGAGCAAATTCTTATGCAAGTTCAACAGGTTGTGGTACATATGGAGGATACATAGGATATTATAATTTTCTTAATATACAAGCAACAGGTAATGTGACAGCAAATGCATTAACATATGCTAAAACACAAGGCTGGAATGATCCAGAAAAATCTATAAGAGGTGGAGCAAACTTTATAGCATCAAGTTATATAGCTAGAGGTCAATCAACTTTATATTTACAAAAATTTGATGTAGATAATTCAGATGGAAGTTTATATTATCATCAATATATGCAAAATATATCAGCATCATTATCAGAAGGAAACATGGTTAGAAGCTCATATGAAGGTATGGGATTGTTAGATAGTAACATAAATTTTGTAATACCAGTATATAATAATATGCCACAAGAAATTTCACCTTCACCAGATGGAATCTCAATAGTAACACAAAATGTTAAAGTAAAAGGTGATGGTGTATCAGTAAGAAATGGAAAAAGTACATCTTGTTCAGAAATAGCTAAAGTAAATTCTGGCGATATATTATTAAGAATTGAAGTATCTGGTTCAAAAGAAAATGAATATTACTGGGACAAAATAGTATTACCAAATGGTCAAAAAGGATATATTGCTAGAGATTTTATAGAAGTAATAAATGATGTTACAAATGCTAATACTTCAGCAGTAGCAAATGTTAATGTAAATTTAAGAAATGGTCCAGGAACAAGTGAAACAAGAGTAATTACAACATTAACATCTGGTCAACCGGTTACTATAATTGAAACGGGGAAATACAATGGATTAGATGGATATAATTGGTCAAGAGTAAAATTGAGCAATGGTTCACAAGGATATTTAGTAAGTGATTATTTAACAGGAGTTGCATCAACAAATTATACAATTGCATACATAAATTGTAACAATGATGGAAAAGTTAATATAAGAAGTGGTGTTGGAACCAATTATTCAATTATCACATCTTTAGGAAAAGACACTAAAGTTACTGTATTACAAAAAGCAGTAGGCTCAGCTAATGGGTTTACTTGGGATAAGATAGTAACTTCAGAAGGATTGGAAGGATATATTGCTAATACGTATTTGAGGTATGAAGAAAATAACGGTAATCCTACAAGCACAGAATGCGATGTAGATGGTAATGGTTATGTAAATTCAACAGATTTGTATTATGTAATAAAATTCTTAAAACAAAATTCAGATGGATATGATAAAAGATATGATGTTAATAAAGACAACAAAGTAAATTCAACAGATTTATATCAAATCATACTATATTTAAAACAACATTAATTAAAAAAGATGGAGGAAAAAAATGAAAAAGATTCATTATAAAGTAATTATAACAATACTTTTTACAGCAATACTTTTATTTATGACTAAATCGGTAAGTAACGCCGGAACAGCAGGTATATCAGCAAGTAGTACAGATGTTAAGGTGGGAGATAATGTTAATATTAATGTTAATATTAATGCTATAGCATGGAATTTAAAAATAAATGGTTCAGGAATTTCTGATTCAATAGTAGGTGGAAATTTAGATGAATTAGCTAACAAAGTAACAAATAAATCATATAAGTTAGACACTTCAAAAGCAGGAAGTTATACAGTTAAATTATCTGGCGATGTAACAGATGCAAATGGAACGCCATCTAATATTTCAGGTTCTGTAACAGTTAAAGTATCAGAAAAGCAAACACCAGTAGAACAACCAACTACACCAACTCAGCCATCAACACCGGCAGAACCAACATTCCGCCAAGTAAACGAAACAGTTTATGTACAAACAGATTCAGTTAATGTTAGAGGAACATGGAGTGCATCAGGTGGACAATATGGAACATTAAAAAAAGGAGATAGTGTAACAAGAACAGGTATTTCTTCAGAAAAAATAAATGGTTATATATGGAGTAGAATATCATACAACGGAAAAACAGCTTATGTAATAAGTTCAGCTTTAACTACTACAAAACCAGAAGAAAAGAAAGAAGAAAAATCTACAAATAAAGCTTTAAAAGAATTAGTAGTTGAAAATTATGAATTAACACCTAACTTTGATCCACAAACAACAAAATATTCTTTAACACTTAAAGATACAGATGAAAAATTAAATATAAAAGCAACTCCAGAAGATGAAAAAGCAACTACTGATATTACAGGAAATGGAGATTTTAAAGTAGGAAACAATATAGTAAAAATTACTGTAACAGCTGAAGATGGAACAACAAGAATATATACAATAACAGTTTCAAAAACTAATGAAAACGGTGTTACTGATGGATTAAAACTTAAAAAGTTAGAAATTACTAATGCAACATTAGAACCAAGCTTTGATCCAGAAATAACAAGTTATGTTATTATAGTAGAAGATCCATCAACAATAAAAACAGAAAATGTATTTGTAACTGCAGAAGATGCAAATGTTGAAGTAACAGTAGCAGAAAATCAACAATCAGAAAATGGAGAAAAAGTTATAACAATTATGTTAGAAGATAAAAACGGTTCAAAAACAGGAGTATATCAAATAACAGTTAAAAAACCTACAAACACTCCAGCTACTACATTAAAAAATAATACAGATAACTCAATTTATTTCATATTAGGCGGAATAATTGGAATTCTATTAATATTAATAATAATTATTATTATAGTATTAAAGAAAACAGGAAACAAAGAAAACGATGAAGATGCAAAAAACGAAGATGAATTATCAGACAATTACGATTATTCTTTGAAAGATGCTATTGATGAAGCAAATAGCGAATATAATGATGAAATGGTAGAACAAAGCAATTTTAAATCACAAATATTAAATAGTGATGTACAAAATAAAAAAGATAATGAAGATGATGATATTACTATATTTGATAAAACACAATATCAAGAAGATGATGATGAAAATATACCAGATACATCAACTAAGAAAAAAGGAAAACATTTTTAATTAAAAATAGAGCTACTGTATAATATTTTATTACAGTGGCTCTTATGTAATGTAATAAGAGGAGGATTATTAATGAAAGAAGTTTTATATTTTATAGTAGAACACATAGCTAAAATCCATGACAAAATATTAACTTTAAATGATACATTTGAATATACTTTTTCAGATAAAGAATTACATTTTATAGTAATAGCAATAATAGGAATGGCAATATTATTTGTTGTACACCCATTATTTAAAGCTTTAAGTAAAAAACATGTAATGGTTATTTCATGGATATATGTAACTACACTTATGGTAGTTATAACTTTTGCAATTGAAATAGGACAAAAAGTTACTAATACTGGTAATATGGAGTTTGCTGATATTATGTTTGGATTAATTGGCTTTTTTGCAGCATTTTTTGCTTTTTGCCTTGTAAGAGGTATTTGCCATTTTATTGCTAAAAAAATTAGAGAAGGTAAGGAAAAAAGGGAAATGCGGAAAACATGATATGGATGAGGATATAGAAAAAAATATTTAGATAAAAAAATAAGAAGGAAACAGAAAAATAAAATTATTAGGAGTTCTCGTGTATGAGAACTCTTTTAAGTGGAGCGATTACGGAGCAGGTATACCATTTAGTTACTTTTTTTCAATGATTTTTTATGACCTTTTTCTAATTATTTTAAACATTTAACTGCACACAAAATAAACTGGCACCTAATTATTTCTAATTAGGTGCCTCCCATAGCAATTTAACTGGAGCTTACGCTCCTCCCACAGCAATCTTTATAGATTACTTTCTAATACTATGATACTATATTTTACGCGATAAGTCAATGTTTTATTCGAAAAATTCCTGACCGATTTTTTCATTTATAATGTTTAAATATTTACCATCTATTTTACCAATAGTACCATTAAAGTTTAACCTTAATATACTAATTTTTCTCATTCTTGTAATATTTGTCCATCTTGTCATATCTTTAAATCTGTATATTTCATCTATTTGTACAATTTCTATAATATTATTTTTTTGCTTTTCATATTCTTTTTTGGTGATTTTCCCTTCGCTAAATTCTTTTTCTATTTTCTTATATTCACTAGGTTTCTTTGAAGAGATAGGCAAAACAAATAGTTCGCTATCAAAATTTTTCAATATAATAGCTGGATGCATTCCTCCAAACTCATTTCCTATATTAAATCCAAAATCTACCCAGACAACATTTCCTCTTTTTAATAGCACTTTCTTAGCCAGTAATAATGCATCTTTTTTTGGAATATCTGTATTATTGAATATATAATTGTTGTTATTTAAAATATAATTGCTTTTAACTATGTTTTTTAGAGGTTTATTAAGTCTTTCATAAATATATGTATCAATTTTGTAGTTTTTTAATGTATATTTTATTAAGTTATTATATATATAATTCTCATCTGTTTCATTTCTTATTTTTTCGGTTTTATCTTTAATCCAAGTAAAATAGAGTTTACCTCTTTTTATATCTGTATCATTTTTTAAACTCTTTCTGAAATCACGTAATTTTTTTAGACAATTTAAATAAGAATTCTTCATGAAACATCACTCCTTGCATGTATATTTTGTTTAATATTATATCAAACTTTTGTTCTATTTTCAAGCTGCTTATAAAAATAGTTTAAATTTTTATTAAAGAAATTGTAGGACAGTTAAAATAAGAAGTGAGTATGAGGCAAAGGAAGAAAGAGAAAGACAGCGCAGACACAATGAGAAGTTCGAAAAAAGAGCATCTGAAATTGGCTATTTGGCTGCTTTACTTGAAGCTTCTCAGAAAATTGATTCAGCAATTACCGAAGCGAAAACTGCCCTCGAAGAGGCAGTCGTTTATAAGAAGTAACAGTTGAAAGACACACCTTCCATCAAGGTGTGTCTTTCAAGGTCTGTTTAACATTTATTTTTAGTAATTATTTATATAAAATAAAGAGTCACGAACTTTAATTAGTCCGTGAGCTATTTTTATGGAGCTACCAGGCGGAACCGAACCGCCGACCTACAGGTTACGAATCTGTTGCTCTACCAACTGAGCTATGGTAGCATATAACAATAAAATTATATTTTTGTTTTCAACAAAAGTCAATACATTCATCCAAATTTTCTATTCCCTAATAACCACTTATCACAATCCACAATCCTATAAATTATAGAGTAGGCAAAATAAAATATATTAAAATGCAGTGGATGCGCAGTTTGGGAGCGTGAGCACCTATACATTTTAACACACACAAACGACCAGCAAAGAAACGGAATTTTAATATATTTTATTTTGCCGGCTAATTGCAAAAGCGTAAAACAAACTCAACAAATACACCCAAAAAATACCTTGCACAAAATATCATATTATAGTATAATTTCAATATATAAAAACACAAAAACGGAGGATGACAAAACATGGGATTTTTTGACAAATTGAAACATGGTCTTAGCAAAACTAAAACATCAATAAATGAGAAAATAAACAATGTATTTAGTACATTTAGAAAAGTAGATGAAGATTTATTAGAAGAACTAGAAGAAGCATTAATCATGTCAGATGTAGGAATGGAAACATCTGAAAAAATCATATCAGAATTAAGAGATAAAATTAAAAAAGAAAAAATAGAAGATGCTGAAGATGTAAAAAAAGCTTTAAAAAACATAATAAAAGAAATTTTAGATTCAGTAGATTCATCATTAAACTTGGAAACAACACCATCAATAATCTTAGTAGTAGGAGTAAATGGAGTTGGAAAAACAACTTCAATTGGGAAAATAGCAAACAGACTAAAAAGAGATGGAAAAAAGGTTGTTATTGCTGCAGCAGATACATTTAGAGCAGCAGCTGTTGAACAACTAGAAATATGGGCAAACAGGGCAGGATGTGATATAGTTAAAAGACATGAAGGTTCAGACCCAGCTTCTGTTGTATATGATGCAATAAAAGTGACAAAAGAGAAAAATGCAGATGTACTAATATGTGACACTGCAGGTAGACTTCATAATAAAAAATATTTAATGGATGAATTAATAAAAATAAAAAAAATAGTTGATAGAGAACTACCAGATGCTTCTAAAGAAGTGTTAATGGTACTTGATGCAACAACAGGTCAAAATGCTATATTACAAGTAAAAGCATTTAAAGAAACAGTAGATATTAATGGTCTTATACTTACAAAATTAGACGGAACAGCCAAAGGTGGTGCTGTAATAGGAATTGTTTCTGAAAACGAAATGCCAATTAAATTTATAGGTGTTGGAGAACAGATAGATGATATGGAAAAATTTGATAGTACAGATTTTGTAAATGCACTAATATAAATAAATGAAAGGTTAGTGAATGTAAATGGAGAAAAATAAAATTAATCAAAATAATGATACTACTCAATCAAAAAAAGAAGTAAATCAAAATGTAAATACTAAAACAAAAATGAATGCAAAAAAATCTAAAAAAAGAACTTTTATAGTTATATTATTTACAATAGTAATTGCAATAGTACTATATATAATGTTTAGAGGAGCATATTTAGAAAAATTAGAAATAGGTGAACAATATATTTCTGTATTTTGGAAAAACTTTCAATATAAAACTATTTCACTAGTAGCAACATTTATATTTATTTTTTCAGTAGTATATATTACCAATAAAAGAATTTACTCAGGTTTAAAGCAATTTTTCGAAGATGAGAAAAAAGCAATGCCTAAATTGCCTAATAAATCAATTTCATTAATAGTAGCTGCTTTAGTTAGTTTGTTTACTTCAAATATTACTATGAATAAATTAATATTATTTGTAAATAGTACTTCTTTTGAAATTAAAGATAAAATATTTAACAATGATATGGGATATTACTTATTTCAAAAACCATTTTTAGAATATATTTTATGGTTTGGAATAATTACATTAGTAGCTATAACAGTATATACAGGAATTTATTATATAATTGCATTAAATACACAATTTGATGGTGTTAAAAGCGATACATTAAAGAAAAGTAAAATTATTAGACAAATTTTAAATAATGCAAAAGTATTATCAATTTTAATTGCAATATTAACTTTTTTTAAAACACAGGATTTAAGTTCAAGTAAATTTTTGACTATAGGTGATAAAACAACATATTCACTTTATGGCGCAGGTCTTGCAGATGTTAGCATAAAATTATGGGGATATAGGCTTCTTGCATTAATTATAATAGTATCTGTATTTATAGCTGTATCTGCATATAATAAAGGAAAAACTAAAAAAGTTATTGCTTCAATATTAACAGTTCCAGTATATTTATGCCTACTACTTGTTACATTAGTGGGATATAATACAATGTTTGTTAACTCAAATGAATTAGATAAACAAAAAGACTACATAAAATATAATATTGAAAATACTAGAGTAGGATATAATATTGAAATTGATGAAAAAAATGTAGAAAATGCAGGAGCTTTGGAAAATAATGACATAATTAAAAATACTAACTTATTAAATAATATATCAATTGTAAACAAAGATTTAGTATTACAAAATTTAAATGGAACATTAACAAACAAAGGATATTATACATATAATTCAAGCAAAATAGGAAAATATTCTATAAATAATGAAGATATGTTGTTATATATATCACCAAGAGAAATAGTTAATAAAGAAAATTCATACATAAATTCAACTTATGAATATACACATGGTTATGGAGCAATTGCAACATCTGTATCATCAACAAATAATGCAGGAAATTTAGAAAATTATCAAAAAAGTTTTATAGAAAATGATTTAAAAATTACTCAACCACGTATATATTTTGGATTACAAACTAATGAAACAATTGTAACAAATAGTACAACAAAACAAGAATTTGATTATCCAATTTCAGATGGAAAAAATGAAACAAATAAATATGATGGAAAAGCAGGTTTAAAACTTGGTTTTGCAGATAGATTAGTTTTAGCAATATCACAAGGAGATGTAAAATTAGCACTTTCTTCTGATGTACATTCAAATAGTAAAATACTAACAAATAGGAATATAATAAAAAGAGCAAAAGAAATAATGCCATACTTGTTATATGATGAAAATCCATATTTAGTAATTACAGATGAAGGAAAACTAGTATGGGTATTAGATGCATATACAACATCTAACTATTATCCATATTCACAAAAAAGTACTATAAACAATAAGGATATAAATTATATACGTAATTCTGCAAAAGTGCTTATAGATGCATATGATGGAACAGTTAAGTTTTATATAACAGATAGAACAGACCCAATAATAATGGCGTATTGGAAAGCATATGATAATTTGTTTGTAAATTTAGAAGAACAAATTCCAGAAGACATAAGTAAGCATTTTGTATATCCAGAATTTTTATATAATATTCAAGCAAATATTTTGAAAAGATATCATAATGTACAAGCAGATGTATTATATAGAACTGATGATGTATGGGATATTTCTACATATAGTATAACTAATTCATCAAATAATTCTGTAACTCAAGTACAACCATATTATACTATGGTAAAAACAGTAGATAATGATGAAAATATATTAGGTTTAGTTATACCATACACAATAAGTGGTAAACAAAATATAACTTCATATTTAGTAGGAAATTATAAAAATGGGTCTCCTAATTTAAAATTATATACATTCCCTGATGATAGTAATGTATTAGGTTTACTACAATTAGATACTCAAATAGAACAAAACGAAGAAATATATAAGCAAATTTCTAGTTTAAATGTTTCAGGAACAAAGTTAACAAAAAATATGGTTGTAGTTCCTGTAGACAATAAATTGCTATATGTTGAAGCAATTTATCAACAATATATAAATGAAGAAGATGCATTACCTACTTTAAAGAAAATTGTAGTTGCTTCAGGAAATAAAGTAGCAATAGGAGATAACCTTAAAATGGCTCTTACTAATTTAGTTTCTCAAAATGCAATTGGTATAGAAATTCAAAATACTGATGATATTGAAGGACTAATTGAATTAATTATAAAAGCAAATAAAAACTTAGAACAATCAACTTCTAATGGTGATTGGGAAATGGTTGGTAAGGACATGGAAAGATTGCAAAATTTAATTAATAAGCTTGAAACAGTTTATACTGATGAGAAAAAACAACAAGATAAAACAAATCAAAATAATGAAAATAAAGATAATACAGCTGAGCA
>OIGD01000696.1_pt1 | contig 37394 bp, 46 predicted proteins | sample 1582211 | NCBI WGS metagenome assembly OIGD01 (sample SAMN04414078, study PRJEB24778) | human gut metagenome | material: faecal | host: Homo sapiens
AAAGAAATGGTAAAACAAGTCGTAGAAGTAGAACCACGTTACAAACCTTATCTAGTGCCTAATTGCAAGAAATTAGGATATTGTCCAGAAGGTAAGGATTGCAAATAATATAATATAGGGGGATAATCGAATGGCTAAAACAATAGATAAAACATTTTCCGACGCAGAAGGAAAACTATATAACTACAATAGCACAAAAATCGAACTAAACAGCCTTAAAATAGACTTAGAGTATTTAGAAATAGACTATAAGGGATGCAAAGCTATTAGCTATGCTAACGAAAGAACAGGAGAAACATACAACATAAGTAATACAGTAGAGAGTGAAGTATTAGCCAAAGAAAGACAGATAAAAGATCTAGAGAGTAAAATAAATAAAAAAGAAAGACAGATTAGAAAAATAGAAAATGCATTAGAACTACTAAAGGAAGAAGAAAAAAGATTAGTTAACTTTAGATATTTCTCAAATAGAAAAAAAGCACCAAGTTGGTTAGATGTAGGAGAGGAAATAGGTTATTCGGATAAAAAATGCAGAGCTATGAGGAATGATATTATTAACAGAATAAAAACGCTTATATAATTACAAATTTACCGTAAAAGTTCCGTAAAAGTTCCGTAAAAATTCCTTTTTTATACGGAAAACTATAGTATATTTATAGTATGGGAAACAAAAAAATCCCTTATTTCTTTAAAGTATTTTCCTAGAAGCCTGGTAAACTTCTAGATTTTGAATTGGTTTGAAACTAGTAACAACGAAAAAGTACATTCCTCCGGGCATGAGGGAAGCCTGCTAATAATTCCCTCTTAAAAAAGATATTAATTATGCAACCGCATAACTAATTTATAAATTTTCATATTTAAAATCTTCCCTTAAGTTATTGTAGAGAGAACCCTTCGGGGTTCTTTTTGTTGTGTAAAAAAGGAATTTGTAAATAAATGTAGAATTCTAAATAAAAAAGGGGGGATGTATGATGAAAAACTATGACCATGTGAAAGTATTAGTTAACAATGGATGTAGCTTAATATTAAATGTTAAGGACTATGAATATTCACAGTTAATATGTATAGCTAATCAATGTAAAGATGAGGGTTCAACATTAATATTAAAGAATGCTAGTGAATTAACATTTGAAACTTTACAATTATTATCACATTATAAAAATATAGTGTTGGATTTAAGTTAAATAAAAAAGAACTCTAGAAATAGGGTTCTTTTTTATTTATTGATAGAAAGGAGTGGTATTAATGGCATTAACAGAAAGGAGTGGTATTAATGGCATTAACAGCTAAACAGAAAAAATTTATAGAAGAATACCTAATAGACCTTAATGCCACTCAAGCGGCTATTAGGGCTGGATATTCTCCTAATACTGCACAAGAACAAAGTAGCAGGCTGTTATCAAATGTTATGGTTAAAAATGAAATAGATAAAGCTATGGCTGAAAGAAGTCGAAGGACAGGTATTAGTCAAGACAGAGTTTTAAGAGAGTTAGCAAAGATAGCATTTGTGAATCCAAATGATGTTATAAATTTTAGCGATGCAACTGTAAAAATGACGAGTGAAGAAAATTTAGCTGCTATCGCATCTGTAAAAGTTAAAAAAATACCTGGAGAATATGGGGATGCTACAGAAAGAGAAGTAAAATTATATGACAAATTAAGAGCATTAGATTTGCTAGGCAGACACTTAGGAATGTTTAAAGACAAAATAGAAATCAATGGAGATATGGGAGTTAAAATAGTTGATGATATCCCTGATGAAGAATGAAACTGACAGAATTAATCGCTCCAAGCTTCTATAAAGTACATCACGATATAAAACAAGGTAAACATACGCATTACTGGTTTAAAGGCGGTCGTGGTAGTACTAAATCATCATTTATAGGTACAGAAATACCTCTTAATATGATGAAGGATGCTGAAAAAGGAATATATTCAAATGCTGTTATTTTTAGACGAGTAAAAGATGTGTTAAGGAGTTCAGTATTTGAACAGATTTTATGGTCCATAGAAAAACTTGGAGTTGCAAGTAAATGGAAAATAAGTTATTCTCCATTAAAACTTACTTATATGCCTACAGGGCAAGAAATACTTTTTAGAGGTGCTGACAATCCTAAAAAAGTCAAATCTATAAAAGTATCAAAAGGATATATAAAATATATATGGTTTGAAGAAGTAGACGAATTTGAAAACTACGATAAGATAAGAAATATAAATCAATCTCTTATGCGTGGTGGACCTAAATTCTTTGTATTTTATTCTTTTAACCCTCCAGAATCTCAAAGAAACTGGGCGAACATGGAAGTATTAGATGAAAGAACAGATAAATATGTGCATCATAGTGATTACAGGAGTGTTCCAAAAGAATGGTTAGGAGAACAATTCATAATAGAAGCTGAACACCTTAAAAAGGTAAATATAACTAAATATGAACATGACTATTTAGGTGCTGTTACTGGTACTGGTGGAGAAGTATTCTTAAATGTAACGATAAGGAAAATAACTGATGAAGAAATAAATAGCTTTGACAGAATAAAAAGAGGGCTTGACTGGGGTTATGCTCAAGACCCATTTGCTTATTTAGTCATGCATTACGATAAAACAAGAAAAAGATTATATATATTTAAAGAAATTTATCAAACTAGATTATCTAATTCAAAAGCAACAGAAAAAATAAAACAACTAGATCCAAATCCAAAACTTATTATTGCTGATAGTGCTTAATGGTTAGGCACTTAACCTGGTTAATTGCTGGAAACCCCTAAAGCTTTAGATACCAAAGAGTAAAAATTCTAAAGATGCTACAATGGGCAATCAGCAGCAATATTATAATTATTTAATGTTTTATGCAACAATACTATCCGAAATATGTTATAATTATATTAAGGAGAGTGGTTGATATGAAACAAATAAATAAAATTAAAGGATATGAAAATATAAGAGATGTATATTACATAACAGAAAATGGAAAAGTATTTAGCTATGCAAGTAACAATTTAAAAAGAAAAGATACTTGTAAAGAAATAAAACAATACAAGAAAACTGGAGGATATTTAAATGTAGCACTAGTAACAAATGAGCAAAAAGTAAAATATGTAAGAGTTCATAGACTAGTAGCTTTAGCTTTTATACCTAATCCAGATAATAAAGAATATGTAAATCACATAGATGAAAATAGACAAAATAATAATGTATCAAACTTAGAATGGGTAACACCTAAAGAGAATAATTTACACTCATTAACTAAAAAAACTTATGTATATGATTTAGAAGGTAATTTAGTTAAAATTTATAATTATACACACGAATGTAAAGTTGATGGGTTTAATCAAGGGCATGTATGTGCATGTGCTAGAGGTGAAGAAAGAACTCATAAAAAACATATATTTTCATATACACCTTTAACAAAAGATGATGTTGTTCAACGACTATCGAAATCATTTTATCTTAAATAGATAGAATAAGAAAGTAGAGTACACTCAAGTGAGTGGAAAAGCCAGGCAATAATTAAGACCGAGAGGTCTTTTTTTATTGAAGATATAGTCTAGACTTATGTGAGAGCATAAGAAGTTCATAAGAGAACTGCATAAGATTAACGACCTTATGTGAATAAAATAGGAACCTAAATCTATAAAAGATTTAAAGGACTTAGGCTTAAGAGTAAGAGGAGCTAAGAAGGGTCCTGATAGTGTAGACTATGGTATTAAATTTTTATCAGAAGAAATAGAAGAAATAATAATTGATAGTGATAGATGCCCTAACGCAGCTAGAGAGTTTTTAGGATATGAAACTGAAAAAGATAAAGATGGAAACTTTAAAGGTGAGTATCCAGATAAAAATAATCACTCGATGGGCATTGCTGCTTAGTCGAGTATAAACCGAGGAATTAAGCGGGAAGGCTGAAATGCTAATCCGAACCGAAGGCTAATTTTAAAAGATTAGCCAGGGGCAGAGACTAGAACTGAAACTTGAAAAAGAATATAATGTTCCACGAGGCCTCGGAGTTTTCAATAAATTTTAATAGACGCTATTCGATATTTTGTGGTATAATATTATTATAAAATAATCGGAGGTGCGATATGAAAACAATAATAATGGACGGTTTTAAATTTACTTTAGTTAATGGTAAGAAATACCACTACAATTCAACGTTAAGAAAATATTTACATCAATATGTATGGGAAAAAGAAAATGGAGCTATTCCAGAAGGATATGAAATACATCATATAGATAGAAATACTACTAATAATAACATTGAAAATTTACAATTAGTTACAAAAGAAGAACATCATGAAATCCATAAAATTTTATCTTGGGATGAAGATAGAAGAGAATGGGCAAGAAAAAATCTTGAACTAAATGCTAGACCTAAAGCTAGTGAATGGCATGGAAGTGAAGAAGGGTTAGAATGGCATAAAAAACAATATAATAGATGCAAAGAAAAATTACATAAAAAAGAAACTTTTAAGTGCGAATGTTGTGGTAAAAAATTTGAAGGCACAGCAAATGGAGTTAATAGATTTTGTTCTAATAAATGTAAAAGTAAATTTAGAAGAGATAGTGGTATAGATGATGAATATAGAATTTGTAAAGTATGTGGTAAAAAGTTTAAAACAAATAAATACAGTAAAGCAAAAACTTGTTCAAGAAGTTGTGCAAATAAACTTAGAAAACTAAAAGATAGTCCGAACTTACAGGAATAGAAACTGTAAGAAGCAAGGGATAAAGAGCTCTTGCGATAACAAAATGTGATGCAGCAAGATATGCTATGGAAGATGAAATTAGACAAAATAGAATTAAGTCTAAGAAATTGGATTTAGGAATATAGGAGGTGAGAAATTGATATTAATACCAGGATTCGAAGAAGTAAAAAGACCTATATTTATTACAGATAAAGAAAGACTGGAGCTTGATAATGTACAGAATATATTAAATGAACATCAGTGGTTTAAATCTGAAAAATATTATAGGAATTTAAAATATTATGAAGGTTATCACGAAATATTAAATAGGACAATGGATGACCCTAAAAAACCTAATAATAAAATAGTTGTAAACCTTCCTAGCTTCACAACAGATATAAGAACTGGTTATTTTAGCGGAGAACCTCTTACTTTTTCTAGTGAAGATGACAATATAACAGAAAAAATAAATAATATACTTGATTATAATGATTTTCAAGATGTAAATACGGAGCTTGACCGATTAACTAGTATATACGGCCATGCTTTTTTAATTTTATACATAGATAAAGATGCAAATATAAGACTTACAACAGAAACTCCTGATAACATGGTTATTGTTTATGACAATAGCTTAGAAAAAAATATTGTAGGAGCTGTAAGGTATTACTATTATACAGATGCATCCGACAATGAGCAAAAGGTTTATATGACAGTCTACAACAAAGATATGATTGAATATTATAACGGCAAAGTAGGAGCTCCAGAGCTAGTTGATATAGAAGAAAATTATTTTAAAGACATTCCTGTTGTTGAATTTATGGAGAATGAAAACCGAAAAGGCTGTTATGAAGATGCAATAAGTATAGTAGATGCAATAGAATCTGTTATTAGTAGTTCAGTTAATGAGATAGAGTATTTTGATAATGCTTATTTGTTGTTAAAAAATCTAGCTGGAACAACTAAAGAAGATATTAAAGATATGAAAGAAAATCGTGTTATGTTAGTTGAAGATGATGGCGATGCTGGATTTATTACAAAAACAGTAGATGATGATTATACTCAAAACTTGCTTAATAGATTAGTTAATGATTATCATAAAGTAACAAAAACACCTAACTTAACAGATGAAAAGTTTGCTGGTAATGTTAGCGGAGTATCGCTTAAATTTAAATTATTCGCACTTGAAAAAGATATGGCCAAGAAAGAAAGTAAATGGAAAAAGTCAATCCAAAGAATGTTGGAGCTTATATGCACTATTTTAAGTGTAAAAGGAACAAGTATTGATTACAGAACAATCAAGATAACATTTACTAGAGCATTACCGACTAATACACTAGAGCAAGCGCAAATGGTTTCTCAACTATCAGGAATCGTTTCAAGGGAAACATTGTTATCTCAGTTAGACTTTATTGAAAATCCTAAGCAAGAATTAGAATTAATAGATAAAGAACAAGAGGAACAAATGAAGAAATTTGATATGTATGCTGATAGTAACATAAGTGATCCAAAGGAGAATGATAAAAATGTTAATAACGATAATAGCATGGATAATGCTAATATATAGTTTAATAGGATTATTAGTAGAATTCTTTTTTATATTTGTTGGCGATACGACTAAAGACAGAGTTAAAGGCTTTGTAGATGTTGTTTATTTTGCTTTTACTATATATTTTATTTTGAGGTTTATATATGGCTAGAAGAGCAAAGTATTACTTAGGAATGAAAAATCGTGATTACTGGCATCAAAGAATGCTAGACAGGGACAAGAAAAGTAAGTTGACAGAGGATAAAACAGTAAAGAAATTAGCTTATGCTTATCACGATTCTTATATGCAAATATCAAAGGAGCTAGATAGTTTCTATAATAAATATGCAATAGAGCATAATTTAACTTATGCAGAAGCAACTAAGCTATTAACTCCAGTAGAAATGCGAGAGTATGGACGTAAAGTTCAAGAATTAAAACAACTATATCAAGCTACTAAAAGCGAAGAAGTATTAGCACAATGGCAAATAATGAGTGCTAGAGGTAAAGTAACAAGATTACAAAGTTTACTTGATGGAATAGATATAGAACTAATAAAAAATAGTCATAATGTACAAATGACGATGACAGAACATCTAACAGGAATGTATAAAAGGTCATATAAAGAAGCTTTAGCTGATGCTGGAGCAACAAATAAAGTATTACCTAAAAGAGCTATCAAAGATGCAATAAGTTATCCTTGGAGTGGTAGACAGTTTTCAAGCCGTATATGGAGCAATAAGGCAACTACAATGAACAACATAAGAGAAACACTAACAAAAGGATTAATACAAGGTAAATCAGTACAGAAAATGGGACAGGAATTAAAAAAATTAGAAGGTGTTAGTAAGTATCAAGCTGAAAGGCTAATACGAACTGAGACCAATTTTTTTATGACTAAAGGGCATGTAGACGGATATAAAGATAACGGTGTAAAAGCTCTAGAGATATGCGTTTCATTTGATGAACGTACTTGTGCTGACTGTGAAAGCATGGATAGGGAGGTGGTTAAAATCGAAGAAGTTAGTTATGGTAGTAATGTTCCGCCGTTTCATTGCTTCTGTCGAACGATGCACTGTAATCCCTATAACTGATTATAAAGAAGGAGAATATTAATAAATTGAACGATATGGACATTGGACATATTGGGCAAGGAGGTAAAGAATGAAAAAAGGTATAAAAATGAATTTACAGTTAATGGCTGATACAGGAGCTGGAGGTGGTTCACCAAGTCAAACAGATGGTGGAACAAATAATACTGATGCTGGAACTGGGTCTAATGTAGAAGGAGCAGAAAATCAAACACCATCATTTGATGATATTTTAGGTGGCAATAAAGACTATCAAGCTGAATTTGACAGAAGAGTAAGCAAGGCTTTACAAACTGCACAAGCTAAATGGGAAGCAAATAAACAAACTGCTATAACAGAAGCTGTGACAGAAGCTGAAAAACTTGCGAAAATGAAGTCAGATGAAAAAGCTAAATATGAGCAAGATAAAAGAATAAAAGAATTAGACAAAAGAGAAAAAGACATAACAACTAGAGAACTGAAAGCTCAAGCTTATGAAACATTAGCAGAAAAGAATTTACCAAAAGAGTTAATTGATACTCTTAACTTTTCAGATGCAGAAGCTTGTAATGCTTCTATTGAAGCAGTTGAAAAAGCTTTCCAAAATGCTGTTAAAAAGGCAGTTGATGATAGATTAAAAGGAAGTAAACCAGTAAAACCAGCTGAACAAACTAATAGCGATGTATTTGGGTTTAACTTCACAGGTGTAAGACCTAGAAAATAATAGAAAGGATGATGTAAATGACAGTAAATTACGCAGAAGCTTATAGCAGAGAGCTTGCAAATGCTTATCCATATGTCTTATACTCAGGAGCATTATGGAACAGCGAAAATAGAAAAAAATACAAAGTAGTAGATGCAAAAACTATAAAAATACCAATTTTATCAACTAAAGGAAGAACAGATGGAGATAGAACTAAAATTGGTGACTTTTCTCAAAATTTCAGTAATGAATGGGAAACTAAAACGCTTACTAATCATAGACAATGGCAAACATTAGTGCACCCACAAGATGTAGACCAAACAAATCAAGTAGCCACAATAAGAAATATAACTAAAACTATGAATGAAGAACATAAATTTCCCGAATTAGACGTAATGATGTTCTCTACTATATATAGTTTAAGAAATGCACAAAAAGCAATAACTGCTGAAACTACAGAATTAACTGCAGCTAATATACTTACTAAATTTGATTCTATGATGGATGCTATGGATGAAGCATTAGTACCTGTTAGCGGAAGAATTTTATATTGTGATACATTCACAAAAACTCTTATAGATACAGCTATAACTATAGTTAGAAATAACGGAGATAAAAAATTAGCAAGAAGTGTATCAAGATTGGAAGAAGTCGATATAGTTTCTGTACCAACAGCTCTTTTTAAAACAGAATATACATTTAATGATGGTAAAACATCTGGACAAACTGATGGAGGATTTGTAGCTAAATCAACTGCTAAAGATATGGCAATGATATTATTACATCCAAGTGCTATATTACCTATAGTTTCTTATTCATTCGCACAACTTCAACCACCAAGTGCATTATCTCAAGGTAAATATGTATACTTTGAAGAATCTTTCGAAGATGTATTTATCTTAAATAAAAGAGTTGATGCAATACAAATATGCGTAAAAAAAACAACTTAGGTGATATGAATGGATATTTCTAAAATAAAAATAAAATTAGGATTAGCCGATGATTCACAAGATGAATTATTGGATATTTTATTGTCAGATGCTACTAATTATATGCAAGTATATCTAGAAACACCAACTATACCATGGGAGCTTGAATTTATAGCTGAAGAAGTAGCCATAAAAAGATACAGAAGATTAGGAAGTGAAGGGATATCTACGGAAAAAATAGATGTCCTTTCGACTTCTTATAAGTCTGATGATTTTTATGAATATAAACCACTTCTAAAACAGTATAGGTCCAATAATACGAGAATAAAGAAGCTAAGGATGTTATAAATGGATTATAGAGATAGTGCAGTTATATTAAAAAAAGAATTGGTTGGAGATGGTTTAGGGGGCTATATTACAAAAGAGATAGAGGTTAAATCTATTAAATGCAAGGTAGCACCTTTTACTATCAGTGAAATTGATTCGGCTGGAAGATTAGTGACTTATTCTAAGAATAAATTGTTTACACAAGAAAAGTTGGATAAATTAGATCTTGATGAAGATTTCTATATTTTATATAAAAATAAACATTATAAAAAAGAATCAGTTGCTGACTATAATAAATGTTACATGATTGTTATGGAGCGTGATGAAGTTGGAAATTAAAATATCCTCAGATGCTGAAAAAATATTAAGAGAATTTAATAAAACTGAAACAGTTGAAAAAGATGTAAGTAAATTAATAAAAGATACCTTGTATAATATCGAAAGAAACGCAAAAAAAAGTTGTCCAGTTGATACTGGAAGGCTTAGAGGTTCTATTACAACTAATATAATTTCTACTTATAGCGGTGAAGTTGGAACTAATGTTGAATATGCTGGGTGGGTTGAATATGGAACTAGATACCAGTCGGCGCAGCCTTATTTTGAGCCAGCAGTTGAAAAAAATGAAGATAAGTTTAATGAGGAATTATATAAAATAATAGAGGAGCTGATAAAATAATGTTTACTTTAGATTTACAGTCTGAACTTTACAATATCTTATCAGCTTTAAATTATGATGTATATGACCATGTGCCTAAAAATGCACCGCTACCATATATTAGAATTGGCACATTTTACGGAAATGATGATTCTTCAAAGATAAATGCAGGCTCAAAAATATATCAATATATAGATGTATTTTCTAATTACAAAGGCAAAAAAGAAATTATAAACATTATGCAAGATGTAAATAGAAATCTGCAGAATACAGAAATGAGATCCAATGATTTGTTGGCTTTTATTTATTTAGATAACTTTAAAATATTAGAACAACAAGATGCAGAGGGTAAATATCAACATGGAATTTTAGTATATAAAATTTTAACAAAAGAAAAGGAGTGATTGCATGAAGCTAGATAACTTACAATTGTTAGCTGAAAGTGGCGATAGCGGAGAAGTTATAAGAGGACTAGATATAATTGTATCTGTTGGAGGTAAAGCTATAGGTGGCCAAAAGAACTGTAAATTATCTATCAAGGCTGATACTATAGATACATCTACAAAAACATCAGGGGATTGGAAGAGAAAAATCTCCGGGGCAAAAGAATGGTCAGCTACTTGTGATGGATTTTATTACACTGATGATGAAGGTTACAATGCAGCGGTTGATGCAGTACTAAATTCTACTGCAGTTGATGTAATAATAGCAAATAAAGGAAATACAGTAGGATTTAAAGGGAAAGCTTATATGTCCGGATTAGACTTAGAGGCTGATTATGAAGATGCTACTACATATGATTTAACATTTGAAGGAAATGGAAAATTAGAAAAAGCAAGTGCTGTTTAGGAGGAAAACATGATATTAAATATAAATGGCAAAGATTACGAATTAAAATATACAATGAGAATACTTAAAAAATTATCTCAAAGCGGTTTGGATCCATATACAAATTTAGATAAAATTGCGGGAACTATCCCTAATGTAATAAAATCATTTCATTACGGACTTTTAGAAGAAAATAATAAAATGACAGAAGCTATGGCAGAAAAATTAATAGATGTTTATGTAGCAGAAGGAAATTCTACAATAGATTTAGGCAATCTAATAGTTGATGCTGTGATGGAAGCTTTAGGTTTCAATGCAGATGATATGACAGAAGGCAATGAAGAAAATGAATCAGAAGAAAGTGAAGAGGGAAAGTAGAACTTAATAAATTAATAGAAAACCTCTATAAAAAGTTAGTGGGTGGCATGAAGATGTCACCCTCTTCTTTTTGGCATTTAACTATACATGAAGCTAATTTAATACTAGATGGTTATAAAAAAGAACAGCAAGAACAATACAATTTAAACCTTTGTTGCTTGCAAAATGCTTTAGGAATGGCCTTTGGTGGAAGTAAATTTAAACCTGTAAATCCGTTTGAGAGTGCTAAGAGCAAAAAAAGGGTTCATAAGGTAAGTAAGAAAGAAAAAGAAGAAAATTTAGCATATATAAATAGTTTATTTGAAAAATTTGGAGGTGGTGGAAATAGCAACTAAAACTTTAAATGTAAAAATAAATGCAGATATAGCAAGTTTTAAAACTAAGATGCAAGATGCTAAAAAATCACTCCAAGATATGTCGGAAAGCATTAAAAAAGCATCTGGGAACAGCAAACTGAGTGATGCATTAGGAGCTTCTGACTTTGGTAAAAAGCTAGAAGAAGTTAAAACTAAAGCATCTAATTTAGGACAAGTATTTAAAGCATTACCTGGACCAGCTAAAGCACTTGTTGTTGTAACTGCAGTATTAACAGCTACTAAAAAGCTATATGATGCTGGAAAACAGAGGTTTTTTGATGGACTTAACAACATAAAAGATACAGTCTCCCCTGTGTTTCAAGGTATGCTCACCTCGATAAATGCAGTTAAAGATGCTTTTAGTGAGTTAACGGGATTTGATTTTAATTTAAGTTCACTCATAACAACTGGAGCAAAATTCGAGCAACAGATGAAAAAAGTTGCAACTATTGCTGGTTCAGTAGGGACAGAGCTAGAGCAATTGACTTCAAAAGCAAGAGAACTTGGAGCTAGTACGACATTTAGTGCTAGTGAAGTTGGCGAAGCTTTTGAGTATATGGCTATGGCTGGTTGGTCTACTTCTGAAATGTTAGAAGGAGTAAATTCAACGTTAAACCTTGCAAAAATTGGGTCTACAAGTTTAGCAACAGCTTCAGATATTTTGACCGATGATTTAACGGCACTTGGCATGTCAGCAAATCAAGCTGGCGACTTTGCAGATAAATTATCAGCAACAATAACACGAAGTAACACAAATGTTGAACTGTTTGGGGAATCTGTTAAACAAGTAGGAGCTTTAGCAGGTTCTTTAGGTGTAACAATGACAGATTTATCAACTAGTATAGGATTAATGGCTAATGCTGGTGTAAAAGGTTCAAAGGCAGGTATGTCACTTAAAAATTTATTGTCAAATATGGCAAATCCAACCGATGCTATGACTACAGCATTAAAAAAATTAGGAATGACAGCAGATTCAACAGGAAGTTATTTAAAAACTACAGCTGATGGATGCACGGATTTAGAAGCTACAGTAAAAGCATTAAAAGCTGGAACTGATGGAATGACTAGAAGTCAGAAGGCATCTTTAATTGCAACTATTGCTGGTAAAAATGCTTTACCAGGGGTAATGAGTTTACTTAATGCATCTACAGAAGATTATAATAGTTTATCAGAGGCTATAGATAATTCTACGTCTACAGTTAGCATGTTTAATGAAAATATGTCTATAATGGGCAAAAAAGGAAACGATGCAAAAACTACTATAGAGAGTATGAAAAAAGTGTTTAGTGAGACTGAATTATCTGCAACAGCATTAGGATTGTCTAGTAAAGACTTAGGATATGCAATATCTTTACTTGGTGATGATTGTAAAGTTAGTTCTCAATCTGTAGAAGATTTACTCGATGTAGTAGAATCTATGGATAATGCTAGTGGTAAAGTTGATAAATTCTGGAGAAGTGTAGGAAATGCTAAAAACATAGAAATAGACGGAAAAGCAATAAATCAACTTATAGATTATAACGGAACTTTAAGTGCTGTAGATAATTCTATAGTTGGACTTAGTGATCATACAGTAGAATATGCTAAAGCTCATAATGAAAACTATAAAAACACAAAAGAATATGTTAAATCACTTGTAAAAGAAGGAATGACAATAGACGATGCTAACAGTAAGCTTTCTAAATATGGAATAGAAGCTGAAAAAATATCATTATCTACATTGTCAATGTCTCAAAAGACAGATTACCTAAGACAAGCCTTTAAAGGTATGTCAGACGAGCAAATAAAAGCTAAATTGCAAACTATAGGACTTGGAGATAGCTTTGATGAAGTTAACGAAATAGTTGATATGTCAGATGAAAAATATGAAAGATATAAAAAGAACCTTAAAGAAATTGAAGGATTATCAACTAGATTAGCTGACAGTATGGATGAAACTACTGTAGCAAGTTTTAAAGCTTTAGCAAGTGCTATGGAGGATAGCCTTATAGGTGCTTTTGAAAAGTTTAAACCAGCACTTTTAGATGCTAGCGATGCTTTAACAACTTTCTTTAGTGAGTGGAGAAATGGAGATAAAAATACTTACAATTTTGAAGGCTTAGAAACCGGTTTAGAAAATTTAAAAGCAAAAGTAGAAAATGCTGCTAAACAAATACCTACTATAATAACTAATGCTATAAGTGGGGCAAATCGATTAATATCAGGAGGAGCATTAGATAGTTTATTAAGTATGGGTAGCAGTATAGTACAAAATATAGCTAATGGTATTATTCAAAATAAAGAAGGTATAACAACCGCTATATCTGATTTAATAGGAAAGATTTGCAACTGGATAGAAACAAATGGCCCTACTATAAAAGAAGCAGGAAGTGTTATATTAAATGCCATAGGAGATGGTATAAGAAATAATAGAGACCAAATTAATACTGCCTGTGGGGTTATTTATGATGCAATAAATGAATGGACTGCTGCAAATGCTGAAAATATGGGATTGCTTGGTGGTTCAGTAGCAGATAAATTTATAGGCGGATTTGTTAAGGGGTTTGTTTCAGAAAAATTAGCAAGTATAAGCGGATTCTTTGATGGATTATTTGGAAGTAATGGGACTATAAGCCAAAATTTTAGTATGACAGCTGGACTTAGAACCGGGAAAGAATATGGAAGTGGAGCACAACAGGGATTAGAACAAAGTAAAACAACTACTTCTCAAACTGCATCTGAAATAGGAGATGGAATTTCTAAAAATATAATGACTAAGTTAGAAACTATGAATACTAGCCAATTAAAAGAGCTTGAAAAAGAATTAAAATCTTTACAAACTACAACTCAAAATGTAGCTAATGGAATAGGCACTAATTTTGGTAAGATAAGAAGTTCTATTAGGGAAAATTTAGTTGGAAGTGTTAACATAGGCAGAAATCAATTTGTTAACTTAGCTAATATAATAAAAAATCAATCACAAAACGCTAGAAATAGTGCTACATCTAGTTTTATAAGCTTAAAGAAAGTAATAAGTACTCAAGTATCAGAAGCTAGACAAACTGTTACATCTAAAATGATATCCATTGCTAATGTTGTGAGAACACAGTCTTGGAATGCTAGAAATGCAGCAACATCTAGTTTTATAAGTCTAGCAAAAGTAATTAGAACGCAAATGGCTAATGCTTATTCTTCTGTAAGCACATACATGAATAAAATAGCTAGTGCGACTAACAGAACGCTTACAACAAAAGTTAATGTAACTAAAACAGTATCTACAGTTAATGCAGTTTCATCTAGCATTCCAGTTGTAGCAAACTTACAGAATTTTAGTGCTATAGCAAATAGAAGTTTAGCTGCAACAAATGCATTAGCTACAGCTAGCGTAACACCAGTTTCTGCTAGAAGTACTTTTGGTGGGTATAGTAATAATGGCTTATACAGTAATAAGGTAAGCCCTGAACCTATTTATTTGGATATATCGCTAGAGTTGGATTCTAAGATTATCGCAAAAAAAACCGCAAAATATGTAGATGGTGAGCTTAGTGTTATTGATAAAAGGGATAGTAGAAAGAGAGGTGCTAAATAATGCCAGTATATTATTTTGAATATAATAAGGTAATTATATCTGAATTTGAGGGTTTTGGGGTAGTAGATGTAGATATGCCTACTATTCCGGAACATGAAATATCTAGTAAAACTATACAAGGTAGAAATGGTAGCATCTTTCATTCTGCTAAAGATAAAGATAGAGAAATTACTGTAAAAATAAATGTATTGACAGATAATCAGGATGATTATTTACAAACCGTTAACGATTTAAAAGAGTGCTTTAAAAGCAAAATTGAAGCTAAGTTATACATAGGCACCGAAGATAAATATATAAATGCGGTAGTAAAAAGTTATAACTTTGGAGATAAATATATATCTGAAAATAATTGTTACGGAGAAGGAAAAGTAACCTTTTATTGTGCAGACCCATATTTTTATAAAGGCGATTTTAAAATATATGATGAATTATCTACTGAAGAATTAGATAATGAAGGGGATGTTGAAACATATCCTAAAATAGCTGTAGAGTTTACAGAGGAATCTACATTTTTACAAGTAGATTCTGATAATGGGTCTATATTATTAGGGAGCTATCCAAAGGTAGGAGTAGTAGATGCCACAGCACAACAATTAATTGTAAATGAAAAATGTGAAAGCTTATCTAACTGGACTTCTACAGGTAACGTAGTAGATGAAGGAGCTACAGGTGACACATTAGTAATTAATACAGATTGGGGGCGTACATTTGCCCCTAATATTACTTCTTCTCAGGAAAAGGGATGGCACGGTGCTTGCTACAGAATGAATATACCGAAAAATATAAAAAACTTTGAAGTAAATGGATATTTTTTATTTTATTCTGATTATTGGAATTCTACTGGTGGAAGTGGCGCTACTGGTTCTAACCAATATAAAATTACGGCTTCTGTGTCTCTTAATATAAGAACTGGTAGAGGCACTAGCTATAAAAAATTAGGTGCTATACCCTATGGTGCTATTGTAACGGTAACAGATATAAGCAGTGGATGGGGAAAAGTTACATATAATGGAATAACTGGTTATGCTTCTATGACATATATGAAACAAATAGCAACTACTTCTTATAACTATAAAACTATAGCAAATCTTAATATGAGATCAGGACGAGGTACAGGATATAAAATATTAATTACAATACCAAAAGGCACGTCTCTTACAATAACAGATATAGTAGGAAACTGGGGAAAAGCTACTTACGGTGGAAAAACAGGTTATGTATATATGCGTTATGTAACAAAATTAGCTTCTTCTTCAGCTATAACTGTAATAGGTAAAGATACATCAGATAAAGCAGAAGAAAATACAGCAGATTCTTCAAAAATGGGACTACTAGAAATGTATGGATTTGATTCGCAAAACAATAAATTATTCAAGTGTCAATTATTAGATAACAACTATTATTACATGCACAATACACCAACTATATCTATTGGATCTAATAAGGTATTAACAGATGCTACAAATTGTCCTGCTCCAAAAACTAAAACAGATGAAGATGGAAACAAAATAAAAATAGATTCCGGAATGTCTGGTTCAGCTTGGAATCGCTTCTATGGAAACTTCCATGTGAAAAGAGTTAATGGCATATGGAAAGTAGGAATTAGAAAAAGAGATGCACAAAATAATTTAATAAAAGAATTAACGGTTGATAATTTATCTAATGGTAATTATCCTACAGGGGATTTGGCATATATAGTTATCTATATGGCTGGGTATGGTAATTATCCTATACAAAATATGGGAATGAATATGCTTCATATATTTGATATGACACCAGAAATACCAGAACAATTCAATCAAATAATTTTTGAATCTGGTGATATTGTTAACATAGATTGTGAAAATAATACAGTTATAAAAAATGGCGATGACTTCATACAACATTTAGATATAGGAAGTACATTCTTCTCTCTAAGTCCTGGGGTAAATAATATATCTGTAGCTACATCATGTAAAAATCAAGTATCAGCAGCTATAAGTTTTAAGGAAAAATTCATTGATAAGTAGGTGAGATAATGACAAATATAACATTATTTATATTAGATAAGAATAAAAGAATAATAGATGTTATTTCAAACGCAGGAACAGAGGAGAATGCCTATTATGATGATAAATTTATACAAGAAATAAATGTAGCATCTACTTATGAATTCAAATTAGAACTTAACCAAAGGACAAAAGACTCTGTAAAGGCAGGAAATTATTTATTATTTAAGTATCGTAACAAAAACTACTTATTTAATATTGTTACTGTAGAAACAGATGATAAAGACGGTTACGCAGAAGCAGAAGTATATTGTGAATCGATATCTTTGCTTTTATATAATAGCGTTGTACAAAAAACTACATTAAATAACTGTAATGCTAGTACTTTTCTTACAACTATTTTACAAGATACAGACTTTAAACCTGGATATATAGATACAGAAGTAGACAGAAACGCAAACTTTATAAAAATAGATAAATCTACATCTATTTATGAATTATTAACAAGTAAACTAGAAATATATAAAGCAGAAATGGATATTAGAATAGAAGTAGATGGAAATAAAGTTACTGGAATGTATATAGATTTATACAGTAAACTTGGTTCTAATAATGGAGCTAGATTTGATTATAATACTAATTTAGAAAGTGTAACAAGAAAAGAAGATATATCTGATTTATGTACTGCTATTATAGGTTTAGGAAAAGATGAATTAGACTTCCGTGAAGCAGAATGGAGTGTTGAAGCTGGAAAACCAGCTGACAAACCAAGAGGTGCTAATTTTATAGCGGACGATATAGCTAATGCTACATTCGGAACTCCAGGAAAATATATTTATGGAATCTATGAGGATTCTAGCTGTGAAGATGCTTATACATTATTAGAAAAATCTTATAAGGAATTACAAGAACGTAGACAACCCAAAATAGATTATGAATGCAAGGTTGCTTACTTAGATAAAGACATTAATTTAGGCGATACAGTAAGCATAATAGATAGAACTTATCCAGAACCTTTACAGTTAACTGCTAGAGTGAATAAATTAGAAATAAGTTTCTCTGACGAAAGTCAAAACACTTGTCAATTCGCTAATTATAATAAAGCATACTCTAATATGATTACTAAAAATAATACCTTGGAAGAACTTAAGAATTACATATTAGGTCTTAATATAGGGAAATTGACACTAGCAGAAATAGAAATTATAAAGCAATATATGCGCCAATTAGGTATAGACAAAGAAACTATAGATACGTTATTTTCTGAAATATTAAATAATCCTGGTACTGGAGAGGATAACAAGCCTGGAACTAGTGGGAATAAAGATGTTTTAATTAAAACTGTAGAAGGTGGATTATGGTTAGGTGATAGTAGGATGTCTGCTATGAGAAAATATAATCTATTTAAATTAACTGGAAGTGATACAACTACAGAACCAGGAATAATTACAACAGATGATTATAAAAAAGCATTAACATTATATAATTCTATAAATATCGGAAGCAAAATAGCAGCATACCCAAGTGCATATGAAAAATTAGTATCTAGTTCAAATCAATATAAAATTTCTACTATTGCTAAATACTGGTCACAAAGATTTGGACTTGATCCAAACATAACACTTGCAATGATAATGGCTGAATCTAGTGGGAATCCATATGCACATGGTTCTTCTGCAGGTTCTGGTTATGGCCTTATGGGATGTGAAAGAAGTGTATTCTTTAATCAAACAATAACACTTAAATTTATAGATGGAACAAAACAAAGCTTTACACCTTCTTATAGCACTATGCAACCTGGAATCGGTGGAACAATTATACTCAATGGGATAACAGTAGATAAAAATATATCTAACCAAGTTATGCTTGGATGTAATGAATTAAGACAAGCATTTACATATGCACACAATAACATATTTGCTGGTTTGATTTCTTATAACATGGGCGTAGGTGCCATGTATTGGATAGTAAGTAGATATGTTTGTGATACATATGGTTATACATTTGTAAATAGAAATTCTATTTCAGCACAATCAGCAGCAGTACAGAAAAAGATATATGAAGTATTAGAAAATGGTGGATTTGAATTTGCAAACTGGAGACAAGTATATAAAAATAACGGTGGTGGCGGTACTGTTAACAATGTAGAAGGTTATCTAGCTTGGTATAAAATCGAAAATGGACAATTACCTTATGTATTTGATAGTTCTGGAAATAAATTAGGTTATGGAGTATCAGGCAAAACAACAGCTACAACAGCAAAAGAAAGTAATCCTGTAACTTATGCAACCAGTACTAAACTAACAGCAACTAGAACTAAAATTGTAGATAAAGCTAAAGAAATAGTTAAATTACATCAAGATGGCTTAGCATCTTATAGTCAATATCCAAGAACAATAGATGATACAAAGAGAATATATATAGGTCCTAATACTACAGTTAAAATGGGGACAGGAGTATGGAAAAAAGCAGGTTCTTCTTATTATGGAATATCTACAAGTGTAAATGATGGTAAAGGTGTAATAGGATATGACTGTTCTTCTTTTTCATCATGTTGTTATAAAAATGCAGGATTAACTTCTTTGTATAACGGCAACTGTTCTGGCGGAACAATTATGTCAGAAATAGTCAATAATGGCGGTATGATGTGGCTTGCAAATGCAGAAGGTAGGGCAAAAGCAAAACCAGGTGATTGTATAATGTTCTGTAATGGCAATCATATTCCTACGCAAGCAGAAATGGATAATAGAAAGTTATTAGCTACACATCACATCGGAGTTTATATCGGAGATGACCAAATGGCACATGCATCACAATGGGCAACTGTACCAAATGCAATTAAAATTTCTAATGTAAGTGGCTATAGCACACTTAAAACAGCATTCTTTATAAGACCTAAAGACTTGCAAGAAACAGATGTTAATGAGCCTACAATAGATGATACAACAACAGATGAAGGAAACAATATAATAAGTAAATGTGTGATAGGTGCTAGTGCCTATCATTTTTACAGTGGAAATCAATTACTTAAAAATGTTCAAGTTGGTTCTTATTCTGATTCAACTCCTTATCCTTCAGATGTTCCATATGTATTTGTACATTTAGGAGTGAATGACCCTTATCAAAGTGGATACAGCAGTTTAAAAGCGTTACTTTCACTTTTAAGAACTAAATATCCTAACAGACCTATATTTGTGGCAAAAGAATTACATGTAGGTTCAAGTTTTAGTGGATATGCAGAATATAACAAAGCTATAGATATATTTAATAGTGAAATTGCTACTTATTGTAATGAACATGAAAATGTATATCAAATTGATATAAGTGCTGATTTAGTAGAAAATGGATTATTAAAATCTAGTATAACAGCAGACGGTGTACATTTAAAAACAAAAGATGATTATAAAGTATTATTAAATAATATTAAAAATAAAATTACAACAACTACTGGTAATACAAGTACCGATACAGGAAGTTCAGATACTGGAGAAACTGGAGATAGCGATAATAAAAAAGATGATACTGTAAATCAAAAAGTAAATGAGAGTTTACAATCCATGAAAAATTATTACTATGATACATTAGATAGCTTAATATTTAACCTTCCAAGTAATGTTGTAGATAGTTTTTATTGTAGACTTAAATTCACAGCTTCTACAGATTTTAATTATATTCAATCTGATAATTGCTATTTAGAAGGAACGGATTGCATTAATGGACAGTTGGTTCCAAAACCTAATAATACTTATAAGATTATTATTATGAAAAATACAATAGATACTATAAACTCTAGTTATTATGGATTAGTTACAGTTTTACAAGCTAAAGAATATGAAGACTTTACAGACTTTATAGGAGGGCAAAAGGTAGTAGAATTAGGTAAAACTTATTTAAATCATACAGATCTAGAATACGCTGGACAATATTCTGCTACAGCTATAGTAACACCTGCTAATTTTACTAACCCTAAAGCTAATTTGAGTAAATGGTATGACAGCACACGAAATAAAAATCAAATAGACGGTAGTACATTAACACAGTTTGTATATATGGGATTAAATTATAAAGATACTCCTTATAACAATCACAATATGACTTCTATAAAGAAAAATAGTTTACTTAGTTGGGCCTTTAAGTTACCTAGATTAGCCGCAAATCAAGCTAAATATTGTGTATCCAATGGATGGGCATTATATGGAGCAGATTTAACTAATTTTAGTAATTTAGAAGCTGGAGATCTAATATTCTCAAAGGATAATGATACAGATAACAACAGATATATGAATGTATCCCATGTTAGTATTTTTATAGGTGAAGAAGATGGAGTCTTATCAGTTCTAGAATCAACTAAATGTGAAAATGGAGTTAAAATAACACCAATAGCAGATATGGCAGAAACTATTTTATTTATAGCTAGAGTGAAGAAAAAGTAGGTGATTAAATGAGTATAAAAGAAAACTATGACAATTACAATGAAAGCTATAATAATATAATCAAAGTATTAACAGACATATTAGATAGTAAAGAAGTTACAGAAGGCTCTCAAGCATTATTAGAAGAAGCATATGTAGATTATAATACAGATTATACAAATGCTATATCTGTCTTGCATGGGCAAAAGATGAAAGAAGAAAATAAAAAGATAAAAGAACTAGAATATAAGAAGTTAGATGCAAATGTAGAAAATATTTTAAATGTACTAACTAAAAATGGAATGTATAACTCTATTTATACAGATGAAGAAGGAAGAATACTTATTGATATGCAGAGCATCCCGAAGCTTACTTTATTAGTACAAAAACTTAGCTTAATTGCTAAAGGACTTGATGGGGATGATGAAAGTAGCATAACTATAGCACCAGAGTTTATAGAGTTATTATCAAATAGCGATATTATTTTAAGGGCAAAAAATATCCTTTTAGAAGGATTAGTTACTGCTAATGGAAACTTTAAAATATTAGCGGATGGGTCTATAGAGGCTACTAATGCTAATATAACAGGGGAGATAAATGCTACATCTGGTAAAATTTCTTCGGACTTAGAAGTCGAAGGATTGAACGTATCAGGAACATTAACAGCCGATTCACTTAATGTTAGACAACTTAATTGCGGTGATTTGAATGGTGTAGTGTCTGATGTAGCTCTTGTAGTAGATTCAACAATCGATACATCAAATGTCTTTGAGAATAACGGCAAATTTAGCTCTTTACAAAGAGCAATAGAGAGTATTCCTAAAAATTTAAATGGATATACGGTATCTATCGAAGTTAATTCAATATTATATGAAAATATAACTATAAAGGGATTTAATGGGGGCACTTTATATATTAAATTTAATAAGAATAATTGTGGTTATATATTTGGACATAATTGTGGAGCAGAATTGCTATTGCAGGGAACTGGAACAACTTCACAGATATTAGTAAGTAACTATAAAACAACAGGAAATGTCAACATGCGTACGGGCGGAGATGTTTCTTACAATATAGTTCAAACAGTTCCAACTGGAGCAACATTATTGCTTACAAACTTTAACTCAAATGGTTGGGGATACACTACATATAACGGAAAAAGTGGATGGATGAGTACAAATACAAGTTATATGGTAAAAGAAGAAGTATATAAAACAAGTGGAACATCTACAGCTATACAACCAAGTGAATTACTAACACAAGATGGTAAAAACTATGCTGCAGTATTTCGTAATTGTCCTTATGTAGCTTTATTTGATTTAGAAGTGTATGGCAAAACTGGCAATGCGTCAAATTATGCTATCGGCTCCATAAGAGGATCCTATGTAGATATAGAAAATAGTAAAATTTGTGGAAGCGAAAACGGAATGTTAGCTAGTAGAGGTGGTAGAATATTTGAATCAAATGTTAACGGTAAAGTAAATAAAATCGCACAAAAGGCTGAATTGAGTGGAATGATTTATATAAATGATGGTACAACTATAAATGGGACAACATCTAAAGATAGTTCTTCTCAAGTTATATATTCTGAATCTGGAGCAGTCCAAGATACAACAAGTAATGTTGGAACAAATACCAATACTACAACTGCTACAACTACAGTAACTATAACTAGTACAGGTGCAGATACATATAGAAGTACAATGTATAATAATTACAAACAAGACAACACAGCGCGTCAAGGCAACTATGGTTGGGGTGATTGTAACGGTTTGTGGCTATTTGGTTCTAAGTTCACACAGCTTAAAGGTAAAACTATTACTAAATTAACAGTTACAGTAAATCGTATACAAGGTGGTATATATGGTAATGTTACTGCTACATTAAAAATGCATGGATACTCAACTAAACCTAGTGGTATGCCAACATATACATCTGGTTGGAGCACATCGATAACAACACCTATAAATACAACTAAAACTATAGAAATAACAGATGCAACAGTTCTTAATGCCATAAGCAATGGTACTTGTAAAGGATTTGGAGTTCAAGGTGCTTATGATTCTAGTCATTACGCCGTATTTGATGGTAACTGTACTTTGACTGCAACTATACAATAAAAGAGAAAAGAGAGGCGATAAAATGATAAGTAAAGATTGTACTATTACTATAGACAAAGGAAATGCTAGCGTAGATGAAGATGTATATCTGTACAAAAACGACATGAATATACAGATATTATTTACGATAGTGAATAATAAATACAGATATACTAAAAACACAGCAATTGATAACATAATTGCAAATAACAAAGCAAGTTATGCTCAGGTGAAATTCAAAAAAGGCGATATTGAAATTGATTTTGAAGAGCAAGAAACAAAAGATGGAGCTGTAGTTTTGCTAATAAAAAAAGAATTAATAGATGAGGATACAGAATTAGGCGACTATAGTATTCAAATACGATTATTTGATGAAAACAAAACATCTGTAATAACATTACCTCCAGTAGAAAATTGTATACATATCCAAAGGCCTCTGTTTGAAAAGGCAGGTGAAGATACAAATATAGTAGATCAAGCTCTTACAGATATGGCAGTTGTAACATACGCCGAGCCAATTAGTGCTACAAATAGTGATGGAACATATAATAAGAAAACATGGATATCAAAAGAGAAAATTACAACAGCAGAACTTAATAGAATGGAAGAAGGTATAAGTGACGTTAGTACGCAATGTAAAGAGATTGCGAACAACCAACCAACTGATTTGTCATTAGATAGTGCTACTAATTTACTTCAACTTGTAAATTCAAAGGGTAGTAAATTAGGCAACGGAATAACACTTCCTATATCAAGTGGTGGGGGTACAAGTCAGTATTTACATATAAAATATTCAAGTACAGGAGCGCCACAGTTAGCAGGACAAATATCAGATACACCAAACGCATATATAGGCTTATGTGTAGATACAAATGCAGATTCTCCAACAAATCCAAAAAATTACACTTGGTATAATTGGAAAGGAGACAATGGAGATACTGGTGCAACTCCAAATTTACAAATAGGAACAGTAACTACACTTGAGAGTGGAAGTAATGCAACTGCATCAATTACTGGAACAACTGAAAATCCAGTATTGAATTTAGGTATTCCAAAAGGAGACAAGGGAGATACTGGAGCAAGTGGAACTGGTACTGGTGGAGATACTGAGACATGGGAAAAAGTTATTGAAACAACTTTTGGAGAAGAATGTTATGCTTTTACTGTAACGCAGGATAAAGATGGCAATCCTTTACAGCTAAAAGAAGGTTTTATTTTTTTAACAGTTAGTCAACCTAAAGATACAGGAAGTAGTTTATCATATGGAATGGGTTTTAGTAATTGGGAAAGTAGTTTTAATGGTAAAACCAATATATATAATATAAATTTGACGAAAAATTATGAATTTTATAGAGCAGCTTTTTATTTCAAAGTAATTAATAATTATGTTTTTACTCAATGCTTAGGAAATGTTAGAATTGGTACAACAGCTCCTAAGTATAATGTATTTACTCAACCAAATGTATTTAATGCCAATACGGTTTCTAATTTTAGAGTTTTAACAAATAGTTTAGAATATGTAGATAAAATTACCGTAGGATTAGATATGTCAACAACGGGTTTATTTTCAGCAGATTCTATTATGGAGGTGTGGGCTAAATGTTAGTTAAAAGAGTTATAGATGGAAAAGTTATAGAAACAGAATTGACACAAGAAGAAATTGACGCTCAAAAAAACCAAAATAAACCAGAAGAAATAACAATAGAAGAAAGAGTTAGTGCAATCGAAGAAGTTATTTTAAATTTATTGTAAGGAGGTAAAATTATGTACAACTTTTTATTAAATATGTGGATTATGAAAAAAGTAAATGAAGAATATTTACAAAAGAGAGTTTCAAAAGGACAAATAACTCAAGATGAATATGAAATGATAATTGCTACACCTCAAATATAAATATAGAAAAATACACCCACTTTTATTATAATGATAAAAGGGGTGTATATATGGGAAATAGTGAAATTAGCTTATTAAGTAAGTATCGAACTCAATTAATGGGTTTAGCTATGCTATTAATATTAATATTCCATACAGGTATTGATGTTAAAAGTGTAAATGTTATAAGGAGTATAAAAGATATTGGAGATGTGGGTGTAGATATATTTTTATTGTTATCAGGTATAGGTCTATATTTTTCTTATTCAAAAAATAACGATAAAAAATATTTTTACAAGAAAAGAGTGCTAAGAATTTTACCTACATTTATTCCTGTTGCAATAGTATGGTATTGTGCATTCACATTAGTATTTAAGGGAAAAATAATTGATATTTTTTTAGGTGTAACAACTTTAGGATTTTGGATAAAAGGGAATATAACATGGTGGTTTATATCAGCTATATTAGTTTTATATGTATTTACACCTTTTTATTTAGATTTTATGAATAAAAATCCTAAAAAAATTACAGTTATTACAAGTTTATTTTTTATTGCTTTAGGATTATTGATAAGATTTACAATGTTAGATAATATTTTAGATTATTTATTAATTTTTATATGTAGAATACCAATTTTTATAATAGGTCTTTATATAGGGAATATTATAGTAAATAAAGAAAAAATATCTTTAAACAGTAAGATAATTTATATTTTTGCTATTGTTAGTTTAATAATTAGTTTACTAATTGTAAATCCAAATATTATTTATATTCCATTTGCTTTAAAATATTATGTTTATATTCCACTATCTTTAAGTATCTGCTTATTAGCAACAAAGTTACTAGATAAATTTAGCGATAGTAAATTTAAAATATTAACATTTTTAGGTATATATAGTTTAGAAATATACTTATTTCATGAAAAAATATTATGGATTTTATCATTTTCAGAAAGAATAATAGTTATAGATAAATACCATATAGTATTAAATATTATTGCATATTTAGTAGCTATGGGAGTAGCATATTTATGGAGTAATATTGTATCAAAAATTATATCAAGAAAACAAACTATTACAGACTAGATTAATTTCTAGTCTTTTTTAATGCAGTTGTTAGTTCGCAATTTAAAAATATTGCGTACTTAGTTTGTTGCATATTTTGACATCTTTCTATACTATTTATGGCATAGAGGGAGGTATTTTTATGGCACATTCTGTAGTAGTAAAAAAAGAAGAAAAAGTAAAACATATATTTGATTTATTAGGAGATGACTTAACTGAAGAAAATTTTAAAGAAAAATTTAAAAGTATATATCCTAAGGATTGGCAGAGAATAATTTCTACTTACAATAAACATGAGAGAAAAACAAAACCAGGGAAAAAACATCCTATGCCTAATCCAGAAAAATATTTAAGTAATATGTTTAAAGTATATTATAAAAAATTAATAGGATAAGTTTTTAATATATCGTCCCAAAAGAGTCTTAAAAAATGAGACTCTTTTTTAATTGGAGAAAGGAGTTGATATATGAAAATTGCAATATTAGATTCAGGCATTTTCCCTCATATTGACTTAAGAGAAAAAATAATCTATGGTAAAAACTTTACATCAGAAGGTAATAGCCAAAATGTAGAAGACAATAACGGGCATGGTACCCATGTAGCAGGAATTATACATAGTATTATCCCAGAAGCACAGCTATTAATAGTCAAAGTATTAGACAGATATGGCAAAGGCAATATAGAAGACGTGACAGAAGGTATATATTATGCTATAGAAAAGAATGTAGATATAATTAATATTTCTATTTCTTTCGAAGATGAAGATAAAGAAATGGAGGAAGCTATACAACTTGCAAAGGATAAAAATATACCAGTAATATGTGCAGCAGGAAATAACAATGTAATAGAATATCCAGCACAGTATGGGATTAGTGCAGGGTCCTTAGATCCTACTAGCGGGAATATATCTGAATTTTGCTCTAAGGATTGTGTTATATATGTACCAGGAGAAAATGTAACCAGTACATACCTTAATGATTCTTACGAGACAATGACAGGTACATCTATGGCAACAGCAAAGGTAACAGGATATATAGCAAAAGAAATAAAAAATAAAAGAGATATAGTTAAATTTGTAGAAGAAAATAAATATATATATAAAGGAGTAGTAGGAGTATGAATGAAGAACTACTAGAAGACAAAGTAAAAACGCATGAACAAAGGATAAACGCACATTCTGACAGATTAGACAAATTAGAAAATAGACAAGCAGAAATGACAGTAAAATTAGATAATTTATGTAGCACCATAGATAAATTATCAATAAATTTAAACAAACTAACTTATGCAATTATAACAGCATTGGTTAGTTTTTTCTTTTATGTAATACAAAATCATCTTTTTTAATAGGAGGTAATGAGATGAAATTTAATTTAAAACAACAAGTAAAAAATAAATACTTTTGGGTATCAGTAGTTAGTTTAATTGTTTTAACTGCTCAGCAATTTAACTTGGACTTTATACCAGCTAATTTTCAAGATTATGTAAACTCAGTTTTAACAATTTTAGTTGCTATGGGCATACTTACAAATAATAGCACTCCAGGAATCGGAGAATAAGAATAGGTATAAACATAAGGTGAATATTTTGAAAGGTGCTTAGAAAGCTAACTGCAAGGTCGTTTTTTTAAGCACTTTATTATTTTAGAAAGGATTTGATATTTTATGAATAAGCCAACAATAGTAGAAAAATGGCAAAAAAGAAATAAATATGGTAGACCAGGAACAAAATTAAATTATACGAAAGTAGCAATACACTATACAGGACAGGCGGAAGTACCTGGAATCAATACTGTGAATTATTTCAACAATGTCGTAGCGAATGGATATAGAGTCAACGGAAAATATATCTATGCATCCGCTCATTTCGTCATTGACCTTGATGGAACTATATATCAATTAATCCCGATTACGGAAAAATGTTATTGTACCAATAGCGCTAACGCATATGCAATAGGCGTAGAAGTGGCCACTACAGGAAAAGACAATCATTACACAGATGCTACTTATAAAAGCATGGTTCACTTATGTGCCTGGTTATGTGCTAATAAGGGACTTAATCCAAAAAAAGATATAATTAGACATACAGACGTAGTCGGTAGAGCCTACAAATTATGCCCAATATATATGGTAAATAACCCAGATAAATATGAACAATTCAGATTAGACTGTTATAACGTAAAAGCAGGTAAAGTCAGCTTAGATAAAGTTGTAAATTGTACTAATGGAAAAGGTAAGGTCACAGTAGTTCCTGATGTGGTAGGAAATAAAACACAATATTTAAGAGTTCTTCAAGACGTAAATATACGTAGTGCAGCTGATTTTACTGATGCAAGTGTAATCGGCGTAGTTAAAAAAGGAGGAGTATATACTGTTGTTGAAAAGATAGAGAGAACAGGAACAGATATGTATAAATTGAAATCAGGTGTTTATATAACTGCATCTGCTAAATATGTAGAAGTTTTTGAAAAATAAGTATAAAAGTATAATAATAGGCCTATACTCCGATTAAAAGGAGGTGTCGGCCATGAATAAAATTATCTTAGAAGTGGCAGGGCGTATAGCATACTTTGGTATTGGTGTATTATGTGCTATGTTATTTATAGTGTAAAATAAGGCTAGGGAAGTTATTTTCCTTAGCCTTTTATTGTATAATGTAATAAAGATGTTTTTATGGGATGGTTTTACAGGTATCATGATACAGACAAACAATAATCTGTATCATGATACCTGTAGAATAACCTATATTCTAAATTTAACTTCCAAAGTAAATTGTGCAAATCTCTTTTTCTCTTTGTTATATAAAATTTCCTTTATAATAGTTTTCAAAGCCTTATTTTTCAATTCTATATTATCAGTATTTTCATAACTTTCTATAGCACACTCTATATTTTCTGCTAACTCCTTGTAATCAATGTCCTTACTAACTTCTACCTCTAATAACTTTTTAGTACCCTTTATAGCTATTTCTATTTCTTCCTTCTATTATTTTCCCAGTTATTGACAGTCTGTTTACTCACATTTAGGGCTTTGCCTAAATCTTCTTGCGTAATATCTTTTTCCAGTCGCAATTCCCTCAATATATCTCCTTGTGTTTTACTCATATTTTTCATTCCTTCCAGTCATTTCCTTCTTATATAATATTCTACTTTATGAATACTATTCCCTCTAAATTATAAAGTAATTATAACATATTTAATCGAACGAATAATTGTTATTTCAAGAAAGTATAACAAACAGAAAACTTTTTCGGAAAAACTATTGACAAGTACACTAAACGTATATATAATAAAAGTATAAATTAAATCAAGGAGGTGCAAGAATGAACTTGATGAATTTAAAAATATACAGAAATGTATATGGTTACACTCAAGAAGATTTAGCAAAAGTATTAGGAGTAACTAAAACAAGTTACGCAAATAAAGAAACAGGAAGAAGAAAAATAACATTAACCGAAGCTAAGACGATGGCTGATTTATTTGACGTCAGCATAGAAGAACTTTTTTTTAGTCACGAAGTACACATAAAGGATACTCAATCAAGAAAAGTATGCAGTAATTTATAATAAGGGGGTTGAAATATGGATTACATAAACGAAATGAACAAAACAGTAGAAAGAATAGTGCAAACAGTATCATCAAGAGAAGTGGCTGAAATGATGGAAGTTAGACACGATAATTTAATGAACAAAATAGAAAAACATAATCAAATATTAAGCAATGTTACTGACCTAAATTTTAAGGTGAGTGATTTATGGCAACTAAGTTCTTATAAAGATAGCACTGGAAGAACTTTAAAAGAATATCAAGTAACTAAAAAAGGCTGTGAATTTCTAGCACATAAAACAACTGGAGAAAAGGGAGATTTATTTACTATAAGATATATGAATAAATTTGAGGAAATGGAACAGTACATAAAAGAACAACAACCAAAAGTTCCAACTACATATAAAGAAGCATTGCAACATTTACTAGTACAAGTCGAAGAAAATGAAAGACTGCAATTAGAAAATCAACAACAAACAAAAGTTATAGAAAAACAGTCCGAAGTTATAGGAGAAATGGCTCCAAAGGCAGAGTATTTTGATGCTTTAGTAGATAACAACTTACTTACAAATATAAGAGATACTGCTAAAGAATTAGGAATAAAAGAAAGAACTTTTACAGAGTGGTTAATTCAAAAGAATTTATGCTACAGAGATAAAAAAAGAAAAATTAAACCTTATGCAAATAAGATGAAGTACTTTGAATTAAAAGAATTTACAACTGCTTGGGGACATAGCGACACACAAACACTTATAACTCCTAGAGGTAAAGAAACCTTTAGATTACTTCTTATAAAAGATGGATTAATAAAAGATCATAACAAGCAATTAGAGTTAGGATTACCAGTTAACGAAGTTACAAAATCAGATTTTTATAATTAGGAGGATTAAATATGGAAGATAATAAAAAAATTGGATTTACTTATTTGGGAGACATAAGAATAGAGAGAGCAAATGTTAGAGTGATAGAAATAGGGGCTGGAAGTCTTAAATTTGCACTAGACGAAAGATATCCTTACTACATAAAGGTTTATATAGGAGATAGCTCTGACGAAGGATTCGAATACATAGACGACATATCAGGGATAGATCCAAAAATAAATGATGATGAATTTATGACAATAGTTCTTAATTATTGTGTGCAACATGTAGAGTTTATAACAAATAAAGCAATGGAGGAAAGGGTTCAAAAATACTATAAAAAGTTAGAAAAAGAAAATCAAAAGGTAAAACAAATTTTATCTCAATATACAGATGAACAGTTATTAAATGAAGTTAACGAAAGAGGGCTTTTAGGGGGTAACTAAATATGGCGATATACACAGGAACAGAACATTTTTACAGAAAAGAAGTAGAAATAGTAAGTGATATTTTAAGAGCTAGAGGTTTTAAGGAAGAATGGAGCATCTATACTCCATATCAAATAGAAATAAAAATGTACCATAAACTACAAAACAAATTTGCAATGTTACGCAAACAAGGTAACAACGTAGTAGTTAACTATAGCAAATAGGAGGCAGCATGATAACAAAATACATAGTAGTAAGTATAGTTTTTTCAGTAGGATTTTTCCTAGGAGCATGGTGGCATTCAATAAACGAATAGGACAAATTTTCCGTAGCATATTTTTACCAAGGGGGTGCTTAGATGGAATATAAAGTAACAGGACAATATGAAAACGACAGAGCAAAAGTAATTATGATGTCTCCAGTAGGGCTTACAGAAGAGGAAAGAGCAGTAATATTAAAAGATATAAAGAAAGCGTTTTACGAAATAGCAAAATATAATTACCTACAAGCACAAGAAGAAAGCGCTGGAGCAGTATAAAAAGGGGGTGAGAACATGACAATAACTTGCACTTTAGAAGAATTGCATAGAATAACAAAAGAAAATCCAGAACTTACAATTGTTGAATTTATAGCAATGTTACAAGTTAAAAAAGCTGTAAATAGCATTAAGAAGGGGGAATAAACAAATGAAAACAAAAGAAAAAACAAAAGAACAAATCTATAACGAAATTCAGGACCTAGTCCTAAAAACAAACACTGACAACTATATGGAATATCTAAAAACATTCAGACAAGTATTCAATTCAAACATGACTCAAGAAGAAAAAGATGACATAAGAAAAAAAGCATATGAAGAATATCAAAGAAAAGAAGAAAATCTTTATGACATCCTTGCACATGCTTATATGGATTACATGCATGATGATAATCCAATATTTGCATAGTATAAAACAAGCTCCTTTAGACTGGCACTCTAAAGGAGCTAACAAATACTATATGTAATATAAGATACTTAAATTATAACATAAAAGGGGGATAAATTTAAATGAATTTATATGAACTTACAAGCAATTTTATAGAAGTGGATAGATTAATAAGCGACTACTTAGAAAATGGGGAAGAAGATTTAGCGGAAAATCTAGTAAAAGCTAACAAAATAATAGCTGACGAAATTAGAAATAAATCAAACGGATTTGTATACGTTTTTAGAAACATAGATAGTCAAATAGAAAGTATAGATAGCGAAATAAAAAGACTACAAGAGCTTAAAAGACAAAAACAAAATAAAGCTGAAAATCTTAAGAAAATGCTAAAAGATAATATGGAAGCACTTGGAGTTAAAAAAATGGAAACAGATTTAGGGAACTTTACTATTAGAAACAATCCAGGAAGTCTTGTTATAGATGACTTAGAAAGTGTACCAGATACATATAAAGAAACTGTTGTAACAGAAACAGTTAAAGTTGATAAAAACACTATTAAAAAACTTATAAAAGGTGGTACAGATGTAGAAGGTTGCCACTTAGAAGTTGGAACAAGTTTAATTGTACCAAAAACTAAAAAATAAGGAAGGTGAATTTTAATGGCAGACAGCATATACAAAAAGCTATTAGATGTGCAAACAGAGTTGAAAGCACCTAAAGGGCAGTTTAACAAATTCGGTAATTACAGTTATAGAAGCTGTGAAGATATATTAGAAAGTTTAAAACCTCTACTAAAACAAGTAAAAGCAACAGTAGTGCTTACAGATGAAATCAAATTAGTAGGAGACAGATATTACATAGAAGCGACTTGTAAGTTTATAGACATAGAAACAGGTGATGTATTAGAAAATACATCTTTGGCGAGAGAAGATGAAAATAAAAAAGGGATGGATTTAGCACAGGTTACTGGAAGTTGTAGCAGTTATGCTAGGAAATATGCGCTAAATGGGATGTTCTGTATAGATGATGTAAAAGATGCAGATGCCACTAATAATGGAAAAGAAGATAATAACAAGTCACACAGTCAGGTAGATGCATCTGCTAGAAAATTATCGGACAAGCAGTTAGCTAGATTATATGCACTAGGATATAAAGCAGGATTTAATAATGATAAAGTAAAAGAGCAAATTTTTAAGAAATTTAATGTAGAGCCTAAAAATTTAAATAAACAACAGTACGATACAGTATGTTTAGGATATGAAAATCTTATAGGGAATGGAGAAAATTAATATGATGTTACCTAAAAGAATTTGGAAAGATATAGAAGGTTATGAAGGAATTTATCAGATAAGTAATTTAGGAGAAGTTAAAATTTTAAAAACTAAAAAAATAAAGAAACCTTATTTTAGAAAAAACTGTAAATATGAAATGATAAATTTAAATAAAAACAAAACTCAAAAAAGTTTTTTAGTTCATAGATTAGTAGCAAAGACATTTATACCAAACCCAAATAATTATCCGATAATTAATCATAAGGACGAAAATAAACTTAATAATTGTGTTGAAAATTTAGAATGGTGTACTCAAAAATATAATCTCAATTATGGAACAGTAAAAGGAAGAATATCTGAACATAGAAAGGGACAATTCGCTTATGGTGATAATTATCAAGCTGAAAAAATTTTATGTATAGAAACAGGTATAACTTATAGTTGCATTCAAGAAGCTGCTGATAAGACCAAAATAAATAGAAGTTGTATTTCCGCATGTTGCAGAGGGAAACAAAAAACAGCAGGTGGATTTCATTGGAGTAAATTACAAGCTAAGATTGACAGTAAGCAAACTATATAGAGAAACTAGGGAGGGGAGTAATAAAAAAAGAAAGGAGTTTATTCCCCTTTCTCCGAGCTAACTTTAACATAATCTTTTAAAATTTTAATTATTAGATTCGATAAAGATCTATCTTCTTTAATTGCTATTTGCTCTAGTTTTTCTCTTAAATCATTTGGCATTCTAAATGTAAATTGTTTAGTCGACATAACACACCACCTTTATTTTTTATTTACATTTTAACATATTCAAGTAAGATAAAGCAATATCATTATATTATTTTGCAAGACAAGTGTTTACAATGTAAGACAAAAATAGTATAATATAACTATAAAGATACGAAATTTGACATTTTACAAAAGGGGGCGAGCAGAATGGATGAAGGTAAAAATGAAATTAGATATTGCAAGAATAACTTTTTGAGTGAAGGTTATGGGATATTACCTAAGTTAGTTATGAGAGATAAGAAATTACCTATAGAAGCTAAGGCTATATATGCTTATCTAGTTGCATTTGCAGGCAATAAATATACTTGTTACCCAAGTAGGGATTTAATGTGTAAAGAGCTGAATATAGGCAAAAACAGATTTACAAAATATCTAGATCTGCTAAAGGAATCAGGATATATCAAGGTAACCAATACTCAAAACGGAAATTTAAAATCAAAAAATATATATGAAATCGTAATGGATGAAAGAGATAGACAAGAAATTCTTCGATGTCTTCAATTTCGAGACACCGAAGCTCGAGACACCGAAATTCGAGACCTCGAAAACAAAGACACTAATAGTAACAGTATAAATAGTAACAGTATAAATAGTAACAGTATAAATACCACTGATACTGTTATTTCTTTAGATGTTATAGATAATATATGGAAATTATATCCTAATAAGAAAGATAAAGCTAAAGCCTATAAGTACATTAAAAGAATACTTACAAAAGAAAAGATAACAGCAGAAGAATTAGAAAGAGCAGTAAAAAGATATGCTAAAGAAAAAGAAAATACAGACAAGCAATATATAAAACATGGAAGCACATTTTTTAATGGAGCTTATATAGATTATTTAGATGAAAACTACCAACCAAGTGAATCAGTTCAACCAACTACAAAAATCGAATCATCATTAGACTTGCTAGACTTGATAAATGGACCTGGGGAATAGGAGGATTTATGAACAATTATTTATACAATTTAGAATATGAAAGAATAGTTCTCGGGAGGGTATTGTTAGAACCTAACTTATTTGAAGTAATACAGGATTTATCAGAAGAAACTTTTTATTTCGAATATAATAAAGTTATTTATAAAGCAATGAAGCTACTGGATAAAGAAAAATCACCGATTGATCTAATAAGTTTAGTAAATAAGATAGAACAAATAGATAATACAGTTGAAATGATGTATATAACGAATTTAAACCAATATGCTGCAACAGCAAGTAATATAGAGTTTTATATTGGTGAACTAAAAGAAATGAAACAAAAAAGAGATACAGTAGAACTTGCTAAAAACCTTATAGAAGGGATTCAAACAGGTAGAAATATAAATACTTGCATTAACACTTTTGAAACTGGAACAAAGGCAAATAAAGAAGTAGATGAAGATAATGCATTGAGTTCTATAATAGCAAATATGTTTGACAAGTTAGGGGAAAAGATAGAACGTGTATTAACTGGAATAAAAATAGTGGACAAGCTAACAGAAGGCGGATTAGCTAAAAAAGAATTACTTACTATAGGAGCTAAAAGTGGAGTTGGGAAAAGCGCTATGAGCTTAAGAATGGCTATCAACATGCTGAAACAGGACAAAAAAGTCCTAATAGTTAGCAGAGAGATGAGCAAAGAGCAAGTAGCTGAAAGAATCTTACTGAGTTATGCAGGGATAACAAGACAAGAATATCGTAGTGGAGAGTTATCATCAAGCAAGACCAAGAGAGTGATAGAGGCTATGGAGAACCTTAACACAGATAATTTAAGGATAGATGACTCGATAAGCACGATAGCGCAGATTAAAAAGGCGCTAAGGACATATAAGCCGGACGTACTTATAGTAGATTATGTACAACTATTAACTCCAACAGATACAAAGGTCCCTAGAGAACGACAAGTAGCAGAATTGTCGAGGGAATTAAAGAATATAACATTAGATTACAACATGATAGTGATACAGCTAACACAACTAGCGGATAAAGGTACTGGAAATTATAGACCACATGGTGAAACTTATTGTAGAGAATCAAGGGCAATATACCAAGATAGCAATCAAGTGGTTTACATACATGAAGTTACAGAAGAGAAGGAATTAGAACAAGCATGGAAAAGAACAGGTTTTAATGAAGGCACTAGACTAGAAGAATTTATCGAAAGCATGAGGGATAAAAAAGAAAAAGGTTATACATTAGTTGAAGTAATTCTGGATAAGAATCGAGATGGAGATAAAGGGTCTAGATATTATCTGTTCTGCGGAAAGGAATTAATGTATTATCCTATAGGAAATAAATAGGGGGCACGGAGATGGAACTGTATAAAAATTACAACGAAAAAACCATAAAACTTATAAAAGAGTTAGGATTTTATGGCAAAACACCAAAGGAAATAGAATTACTAATTGTTTCAGAACTAGAAAAATGCAAGAAAAATAGCACTGATGAGGAAATAAAAACCATTGCAGAAGTTCAAGGACGTTTATTGGAGCATATAAAAACTATGAAGTAACTACAGGGGCTTAAACAAGCCTCTAGAAAGGGGGATAATCATGGCAAATAAAGTAACAGATTTAGAAAAATGTAAGATAAAAGAATTGTACGAAAAAGGTTATAGTATCCTACGAATAGCAAACGAAATAGGCAGAAGTGACGGAACTGTAAAAAAATATGTACAAGAAATGAAACTTGTAAAACCACCAAGACCAAGCTTAGTAGGGGAAAAATTCGCAAGATTGACAGTATTGGAATTGGATTATGTGAAAAGTAGAAGAAGATACTGGAGATGCCAATGTGACTGCGGTAATACGACAGTAGTAAGAGAAGGCAACCTTAAGAACGGAATAACAAAAAGTTGTGGATGCCTTAGAAAAGAATCTGTAGAACATCAGAAGGTAAAAACAAAGCAAGTTAAAACAAGAAATAATCAAGGCGGAGTATATTATTTCCAACCAGGTGACATAGTCTTAAAAGGCAATTATGAAGTAGAAGGATATAAAAGAGGAGGAGAAGTAAAAGAATTCAAAATGTCGCCTGAGGAATTAAAGAAATACCTAAAGGAGCTTGAAACAAAAGAAGTAAAAAGAAGGGGGAGATAACATGGGACAAAATCTAATTGTAGCTAAAAACATAAAAACTGGAGAA
>OIGD01000702.1_pt1 | contig 37229 bp, 35 predicted proteins | sample 1582211 | NCBI WGS metagenome assembly OIGD01 (sample SAMN04414078, study PRJEB24778) | human gut metagenome | material: faecal | host: Homo sapiens
GTCGTCAATGTACTCCTCCACCGAGGCGAACAGCTTCCGGCTCACGGTCAGCGAGTCCCGGTCGTAAAGCACCAGATACACGGTCAGGTCGTGCTCCATGACGTACTGTGTGATGGTGTCCACCGCAATGCGGAAGGCCTGTTCTTTGGGGTAGCCATAGTTCCCGCTGGACAGCAGCGGGAAAGCCACGCTTTCGCAGTGGTACTTTGCGGCTAATTTCAGTGCAGAGTGGTAGGCGCTGGCTAATTGTTCTGCTTCACCGAACCCGCCGCCGTGCCACGCTGGGCAGACTGCATGGAAAATATATTTTGCGGGCAGACCGAACGCCGGGGTACACACGGCTCTGCCCAAATCGCAGCGGCCGATGGCTTCGCAGGCGGCGGTCAGCTCCTGCTCCCCTGCCGCCTGATAGATGGCACGGCTGGTGCCGCTGCCCTGCAAAAGGTTCCGGTTGGCCGGGTTGACAATGGCATCCGCCGCCACTTTGGTGATGTCGTTGCGGATCATCAGAAACGGCATGGTGGTTCCTCCCTCACATGGTTTTCTTCATCCTATCACATCCGATGGGGCGGTGCAAGGGGTGCTCTTGTTTCCTGTCCGCGCAGCTATTATAATAATAGGTACCGAAAGAAGGTGAGCTTCCTGCACGACATCTGGAATCCATGGCACGGCTGCGTCAAGTGCAGCGAGGGCTGCCAGAACTGCTACATGTATTTTCTCGACCGGATGCGGGACCAGAACGGGGCCGAGATCTACAAAACGAAAAGCGGCTTTTCCTATCCGCTCCAGAAAGACCGCACCGGACACTACAAAATCCAGAGTGGTGAGCAGATCCGGGTCTGCATGACCTCGGATTTCTTCTTGGAAGAAGCCGACCCGTGGCGGGCTGAGGCGTGGGACATCATGCGCCAACGCAGCGATGTGGTGTTTTTTCTGCTCACCAAACGGCCGCAGCGGGTACGGGAGTGCCTGCCGCCGGACTGGGGCAGCGGTTGGGACAACATCTTTTTCAACGTCACCTGTGAAAATCAGCGCCGCGCCGATGAGCGCATTCCCATTCTGTTTGACCTGCCCTTCAAGCACAAGGGCATCATGTGCGCGCCCTTCATCGGGCCAGTAAGCATCCGGCAGTACCTTTCCGCCGGGCAGATCGAGCAGGTCATCTGCGGCGGCGAAAACTATGATGGTGCCCGCCCCTGCAATTTTGATTGGGTCAAGTCTCTCCGGCAGGAATGCGTGGATGCCAATGTGACCTTCTGCTTTATCGAGACCGGCACCGTGTTCATCAAGGACGGCAGGCGCTACCACCTGCCAAACAAGCAGCTGCAAAGCCGGATGGCTTATAAATCCGGCATGAATTTTCAGGGCAGGCCCATTCATTTTGACCTCGTGGACGACTGGGGCTACCCCATCCCGCAGGAAGATCTCTATGTGCCTCATTTCCGCGCAAACTGCGAGACCTGCGGCAGCAAGTTGATCTGCAACGGCTGCAGCGATTGCGGAAAATGCTTATAAAATAAAGGAGTTCTATGAAGAACCAGAAGAAAAAATCGTTTTTCCGCAGAGTGTTCCTCTGCCTGCTGGCCATTTTGCTGGCCGTCTGCGTTGCGTTCGGCGTTTACGTCAGCGACTACTACCACGCCGACCTGACCGACAGCGGCCTGCGGGTCTATGCCGCCTACGGCAGCGAGGACGGCGTACTGAACCGCGAAAAGTACGAAGCCGACCGCATAAATCTTCCGCAGGACACTACCGAAACGGTCATTGACGGCGGCTGTCACGCCGGGTTCGGCAGTTACGGTGCGCAGAAGGGCGATGGCACACCCACCATCTCTGCCGAGGAACAACAACAGCAGACGGCGGACGAGCCGGCGGCATGGATGAATCTTCAATAAAAAGCAAAAATATCCCGACCATTTTCCTGCAAATCACAGGAGAATGGCCGGGACTTTCTTTCGTATTCCGTAAATCAGGAATCAATACAAATGAAATTTATAACTGATCTGGTGTGCAATTTCATCCGGCAGCGGGCGGAAGCCGATGCAGGTCAGGGTCATGCCTTCTCCGTTTTCATCAAATTCTTCCGGCTCCAGCTCGGTGTGGCAGGCATCCCGGATGAGGAAAAAATCACGGTTTTCCACAAGGCCCAATTCCTCGGCAATGGTCTTTGCTTTCAGCAGTTGATTGCGGTTCTTTGCCCCGCAGATAGTTTTGGTAAAAGAGCCATCGAACCATTCTTCATAGGTTGCTTTCTCCAACATGATTTCTGCCCGATAGCCGGTAATTTCTCCGTCTTTCTCGATGGGTTCCACGCCCTGTCCCATACCGATGGGGTCGGTGAGGAATGCCAGCGAAGCGTGGCAGCACTGCGCCGCCAGCTTACCGGGAGACATCTGCAGATCTTTTCGTGCAATGATGAGTTGACGCATTTTTTCTCCTTCTTACGACAGCTTGATCTTCAAATCTGCCAGCAGATTCACCGCTTCCGGCAGGGAAAATTTCGCATCCTTCAGGCGGCTGCCCAGAATGTCCACCTTATAACCGGCGGCATCCCGGAAATCCGCCTTGCGCAGGTCACACTGGTAGAATTCCGTTTCGTGAAGTTCCACGCCCTTGAAATTCGCCAGCTGCATCTCGCATTTGGCAAACATGGAGCCGACAATTTCGTTGCCGTCCGAAAAGTCGAAGCGGTTAAAGTTCATTTCGGTGAAGGTGTTATATTTCAGACTGCACTCTTTCAGCGTGTGGATAGGGTCCGGGAAGGCACCGTTGGACATCAGCGGTGCCCACTCAATTTCATTCAGGCGGCAGTCCTCAAAATCCAGCGACTGCACCGAAGAATGGGTGCTGCGCAGACCTGTGATCTCACACCGCACGAATTTGCACTCGTTCAGCGTGGTATGATCCAGTTCGCACTTGGTAAAAGAGCAATCCGCAAATACGCAATCGGTAAAGTCGCAGTCCTCAAAAGTCTCCTCGGTGAACGACAGGTCAGCAAACCGTTCACCTTCACAATAACGCTCTGTCATAAAATTCTCCTGTCAGCGCAGTTCTTCCAGCAGAGCCGTGCAGCCTTCCAGCACATCCTGCCAGGTAGCCTCAAAATCCCCGGTATACCACGGGTCGGCCACATCGCCGGGGCGACGGGTATGATCCATCAGCAGAGACACTTTATGCTCCGGGTCGCCGCCCACAAAGCGCGCCATATTGCGCAGGTTGTTGTAATCCATGGCGATCAGATAATCGTAGGTTTCGTAATCACGCCGGGTCATCTGCCGGGCGGTTTTACCCTCGCAGGAGATGCCGTGCTCGGCCAGCTTCCGCCGGGCGGGCGGATAGACCGGGTTGCCGATCTCCTCGGTGCTGGTGGCGGCGGATGCGATTTCAAACTGGTCGGAAAGTCCGGCTTTGTCCACCAGATCTTTCATCACAAACTCGGCCATTGGGCTGCGGCAAATGTTGCCATGGCAGATGAAAAGCACTTTCGTCATGTCAAAATATTTCCTTATATCGGTATCATTTTGAATTTTGCACACATGCGTGCAAAATTCAGTTCTGCTTCAAGAACTCCCGCAGCACATCCTCTGGGCGGGGTGTATGGTTCGGGTACTTTTCCCGCAGCGGTGCGGCGGCACCATCCATAATGTAGGGCACACCCACAATGTCCAGCATCGACACATCGTTATAATTGTCGCCAAAAGCCATCACATCGGCAAGGGCGATGTCCAGAGTCTTGCAGATGCTGCGCACACCGATGCCCTTGTTGGCAAAGGTGGTGTCGATCCAGTACGGCCCTGCCACAGCGCAGTTCGCCTCTTTCCATCGTGGGACAAACCGTTCCGTGTAAGATTCTACGCCTTCGTGCAGATACACCGATACTTTTGTGATCTCCTCCGGCACCTCGGAAGGGTCATGGATGATTTGATAATTGTTCCCGATGAACTGAATACGCTTGAGCATTCCCAGACCCCGCTCCATCAGGTATGCAGTATTCTGGCCGGAAAGCATCACTTCGCCCTGCCCGTCGCTGCGGGTCCACAGGTCGTTGGCGATTTCTTCGGCCAATGCACGCGGCATCGGATTCTTGGCGATGCACTGTTCGTCCTTATAGATCACGCCGCCGTTCTCACAAAGAAACACACAGCAGTCTGCCACCGGTGCAAAGAGCTTGCGCAGGCTGGTATACTGCCGACCGGATGCCGGGCAAAACAGAATGCCGCGCCGATGCAGCTCCCGTATCTGCTCAAAGATCTCGTCTTCCAGTTCCTTTTTGCCGTATTGCAGCAGCGTACCGTCAATATCGCTGCAAATCAGTTTGATTGACATTTTCCGTCCTCATTTTTCAAGATAATTTTAGGCAATTCCCCGGCATCCAGAACACGGATGCCTTCGTCCATCAGCATCTTGGCAAAAACACCCTGTCCGGGAATCTTTGTCCCGGAAAACGTTCCATCGTAAATTTCCTTCACGCCGCAGCTGGGGCTGCGGGATTGCAGGATGGCAAGCTCCACCCCATTTTCTTTTGCAATGGCAAGGGCTTTCGCTGCACCTGCCCGGAACTCCCGGTCCACATTGATGCCCTCTTTGTTCGTGACAACGCCCTGCACGATTTCCGCCGGGCACCGCGGTGTGGGCAGGCCGCCCAGCACCTCCGGGCAGACCGGAACCACCTGATGCCCCCGCGCAAAATCACAGACCGCCTGATTGTAATTGTTTCCGCCGCTGTATTTGCAGTTTTCGCCCAGCAGGCAGGCGCTGACCAGAATCTTCATTGTTGCGCGCTCCGTTTTTCAGATACTGAATCTTTTACCTATTCTACCACGCTTTTGGGCATTGAAAAAGAGGATTTTGCTTTTCCTATCCCCATACCGGGAGGTCCGCCGTAATCTTTTCTAATTCCTGTGCAAGAAACGTCAGTCTTTCCCTCAGATGGTTGTTATGCGGTGCATCTCCGTTCAGCAGATAGTCCGTTCTGACATTCAGGCAGGACGAAAGATCCTGCAGCAACTCAATCGAGCAGCAGCGGCTTCCCGTTTCAACTTTTGCAAGATGGTTCGCACTAACGTTCAGCATTATACTCAACTGTTCCTGTGTAATCCCCTTCTTTTTCCGCAAATCGCGGATACGTCCGCCGAATTCTTTTGCATCAAATCGCATTGTTCAATCCTTTCCTTTGCGCCGAAAACACAAACAGGCCGAGACTCCTTTTCCGAGTCCCGGCCTGTTTTCAGCTTGAAAATGCACAATGACCGCGACTCGATGGAGCTGCTCTTGTGAGCAGCTCACGGAGTATTATCAGCCTTTAATGCATTTCAGGCAATTTTCCCTCTTGCGCAACTGAAACTTGCGCCATGGCGATATTATAGCAAGTACTTTCATTGCTGTAAAGCGCTAAAATATACTGTTTTTGCGGCAAAACCGCTCATTTTTCTGCGATTTACTTTGACGGCTGCAATTTTTTCTTGAGGTCATCCAGCATCTTGCAAACCAATATACTGTTTTCAGAACAACCTTTCAGCAGGAAATCACTGCTGACTCCCATTGCATCCGACAGGCGTCCCAAGTGGTCTACGCCCAAATTGCGCTGTCCTTTTCCAATGCGCGAAGCTGCTGCACTGAAATTTCAGCTTCTGCTGCAAGCCGTTCCTGCGTCCAGCCTTTTTCGAGGCGGCTTCCACGGATTCTGTTGCCGACTTGCACTTTGTCATAACTCATATTCGGTCGTCCTTTCTGCTGCTACGCAGCGGTTTGGGCGGAGGAACTGGGTTTTGTTTGCAATCCTCCCTGCGATAAAGATACTTTCTCCTTTTCCGCATACCAGGATAATGCATGCGGATTCAAATTCGACTTTATTTCACAAAAGCGAATTTGCTCATAAATTACCACAGAGTATTTTTTCCGTCAAGTCCTTTTTTGCGGCGGAACGTGACAAATTCACACAACAAACTCACAAGAATGAATATCTGCACTCGAATTACACATATTTCACTATAAACTCGTTTCAAAAACATCAATATGTCTTAGTTTGCAGCGCAAACATATCAAATTTTCTACGTTTTTCACAGGTCTCATTTTCACGATTCAACGCAAAAAATTAAACACTTTTAGCGTTTAACAAACGCATATAGTGTGCCTGCTCATTTTATCCATCCCATTTATACACAGTTCCGAACCAAAAGAACCGCATAAAGTTCTCATCAAAAAACAGGGAGTGACATCAAATCACTCCCCGTTTGCATTGATTGTATCAGAGTTTCGTCATCCAGAGCCCATGCAGATTGCAGTATGCGTAAACGGCCACCGGCTTTTCACTTCCCAGTTCAAACACCGCGTTGGGAGCCTGCCCCGGATTCAGATAGCGGATCTGCCCGCCGTTCTCAGTCTCCACAAAAATCCACTGAATATAGTGAACATCCGCCATGGGGTGCTCCACCGCGCCCACTGTGACCGTGAGACGACTGCCGGAAAGCTCTGCCACCGGCAGATGCTTCTCGCCGCTGGCTTCCACCGTATTGGGAACCAGCTCTTTCATTTTCTCCCCGCAGCAGACCAGCGGAACGCCTGCGTTATGGATGGTAGTGACGAGGTTGCCACAGTGATTGCAGATGTAAAACTTTGCCTTCATATCGAAATCCTCCATTGGAATGTTATCGGTGTGTTTCTTGTATCTATATGATAACATTTCCTATTTATGATTTCTGTGACTGAATCACGCAAAGCGTTTTTCTGCCGTCTTCACCCTTCCCTCTGCTCCACGATTTCCAGACTATCCCGCCCTACATGGCAGAGCAAAAACAGCACTTGCACACCTGCAGCCTTTGCTTCGGCCAGTGCCGTGCCAAACTCCGGCTGTGTGCTGACATTTGGCCGCACCTCGGTGATGCCTTCCATCTGAATCACAAAGGCCACAGCGCATTGATATCCCTTCCGTTGTGCCTGTGCCAGCTCGTGCAGGTGCTTCACACCCCGCTCGGTGGGTGCATCCGGGAAATAGCCGATACCGTTCACTTCCAGTGTGCAGCCCTTGACTTCCATCAGATACTTTTGCTCGCCCTTTTCCATGTAAAAGTCGATGCGGGACTTCCCATAGGTGAATTCCGGCTTGATATAGTCGTAGCCCTGTTTTGCAAGCCACTCCCCTACCACCTTATTGGGTGCCTGACTGTCCATATTGACCCAGCCAAGACCTTGCTTGTGTACCGCCACAAGGTCGTATTTTGTTTTGCGTTTCGGGTTGTCCGACACTTCCAGCCGCACCGCAGTACCGGGCAGCAGCAGTTCCCTGCACCGCCCGGTGTTCTTGACATGGACGGTTTCCACTGCTCCATTCACTTCCACATGGGCAATAAAGCGGTTGGGACGGTCAACAAAAATGCCGTCTGCGATTTCTCTGTATTTCAATCTTTACTCCATTTTCAGTACAGGATTCGGGAGCCATGCCCATCCTGTTTACCAAGATACAGTTCCACGACCATCCTGCCGCTTTCACTGTTGCAGAGTTCTTCCTTGCAGTAGCCGCAGAGTTTTCCTTCCGCTTCCGATACATAGCGGTGCAGCGGTTCCTGCAGGTCTTTCGGGATGCTGCCCCACGGAATGACATAGCTCATGCCGGTATCCCCCACATCCACGATGCAGGCTCGCTCACTATCCTCATCGGACAAAATCAGGTTCACCAGAAACACATCCGCAAACGGTGCCCCCTGATACTCTGCCTTTTGCCGTCTGCGCTCCGTCCGAAGCTCATCCAGTGCTTGATTCAGGTCATTTTCTGTCAGCGTGGACTTGTACAACAAGATATGCAGCTTCTGCTCCACCGCTCTGCCGTCATTCTGACCGTCCGTCGGGAGTTTCACGTCTGCATGAATGGTGCAAATCTGTTTTTGCATTGCAGCACGCAGGTTTTCCAGTTTCTGCTGCCGTTCTGCTTCCAATTGCTGTGCGGACTTTTGATGTACTTCTTTGGCTTCTGGCTGTTGCGCAGCATGCTTCTGCTTGGGTTCTGGCTTAGGCTCTGACCGTTCGCTGTGCTTTTCTGCATCAGCCTCTGATGCACTATGCCCTGCCGCTGTCGGCACCGACACGCTTTTGGCACCGCTTTGTGCTGCCGATGCTTTCTGTGCCGCAGAAGGACGCTCCGTTCTCTTTGGTTTTACCGACCGCATTGCACCTGTGCTCGTGCTTTTTGACTCCGGCCTTGGTGTTTTCACCGCAGGAACAGCATTTTTAACGCTTTCCGGTCGGGCTTGTTTCTGAGTCTGCCAGAAATCGCTGCCTGTGCGCTGATAATAGGACGTCTCCGCTCGTTTCCGGCTGCTGCGCACACCTTCACAGATCCACGAAAAAATCAGATAGCGTTCCAGCGTATTCCAAAAGCTGCTGCGCCGATGACGGGGCTTATGCCGCCCGCGGGACGCATATAAAATCATCGATAAGCATCCGTAGAACAGAAAACCTGCCGCAAACCCGATCCCTGTAAACAGCTTTTTGAAAAAGCCCATCTCTCACACCTCTTCCGGTTACAGCCTTGCCTGATACACCCGCTCCGTCCGGGCATCGAAACAGCAGAAAATCACCTGCATTGCGTAATCCGCATGTGCTTCCAGCCACTGCGCCACTGTTTTGACCGCAATCTCCGTGGCATCTTCCAGCGGGTAGCCATACACGCCGGTCGAAATTGCCGGGAACGCAATGCTATGGACATCATGCTCTTTGGCAAGGTTCAGCGAATTGCGGTAGCAGTCCGCCAGCTGCGCGGCATCCTCTGCTGTGCCGGAATAAATCGGCCCTACTGTATGAATGATATACTTTGCTTTCAACCGGTAGCCCTTGGTGATTTTTGCTTCGCCGGTGCGGCAGCCGTGCAGCGTGCGGCACTCCGCCAACAGTTCCGGCCCTGCTGCCCGGTGGATGGCACCATCCACACCGCCGCCACCCAGCAGACTGCGATTGGCCGCATTCACGATGCCGTCACAGTCCAGTTTGGTAATATCACCCTGCACCACTTGAATCTGATTTTTTACTTTTTCAGAAATCATTGCAAACACCTCACTTTTTGAGCAGCTCCAGCGCCTTGTCCATGGGCACACAATCGGCATAGCGGTCCGGCCAGAGGAATTCATTGTAATAGTGGTAGCTCTGCTCCCCTGTCATGTACTCGTTGTCCTGCGTGGAATTTGCATAGGCAGGAACGATCATGTGCAGGCCATGCTCAAAGCCCGCCTCCACCGTTGCATTGATGCAGAAGTCGGTCATGATGCCGCAGACCATCACATCTTTTTCGCCCTTTTCCGTCAGATATTCCAGCAGACCGCTTTCTTTTTTGAACGCACTGCATACGGTTTTGACGAACCGTTTTTCAGTCAGCAGCGGTGCAAACCCGGAATAGACCTCAAATTCATCGTCCCCGATGGAAAAGCCTGTACCGGGCCCATCGTCATGCTGGACATAGACGACCTCGATTCCCTGTTCGCGGGCAGTCCGGATCAATTCCCTGATGTTGCTGACAAACTTTTCAAACGCATACAGGCGTTCATCCACGATACCTTTCTGTGTATCCACAACCAGTAAAACCATGTGTAAGCCCTCCTGTTTTTCTTTGATTTCATGCTACCATAGACCGCCGTTTTCTACAAGCAGATTCGAAAAATCCCCACAGGGAAAACCTGTGTTTCACCTGCAGGGATTGATTCAACCACCCAAGACGATCAGGATCAGCACCACGACCACTGCAATAGCGATCAGGCAGCCGCACCCGCTGCCGTCCCCGCCGCCACCGCCATTGTTGTTGTGGTTTCCGCCACCACCACCGCCGCCGGACGAGCCGCCGAAGTTGCGGTTGAACGCCGTCATGTACTGGGCATAGCCCGCATCACCTTTGCCGAAGTAGTCATAATCACCGTTTGACATTGTTTCGTCTTCCTCAGAAGTCTGTTGTCGTTTCTTCTGAAGGCATCTTACAAAAAGTGATGTCCAATAAACATCCTTTCTAATTATTTTTTGAACCTCATATAATATTTTTCAAGGCTCTTGTCGCAGACGTCCACAATATGCAGCCAGTCTTCCCGTGTCAGCTTGCGGAAGATGATGGGATTCACTTCAACGGTCTCTACATCTTTGCAGCGCATCAGAAAGCGCATGTCTTCAAAACGCTTGAACGGATTGGACAGAATGTTCTTCTCCACATCCTTCTTAGTATAGCCACCCTTTTGGTAGATACTGTTGGGCTTTTCCGCAATCATCCCATGCGCCTTACGGTCTTCATAGAAGTCAATGAAGTAATCTACCACATCTGGCAGGGCAACTCTGCCATTGCTGTCCATATACTCATAAATGCTTTGAGCAGGACCGGCTTATAGGAGAAGCTCATATCCATCGTTTCAATGAATTTCATGAACTTATCTGCCATATTTTGCGGCGTGATGAGATCCCAGCCGTACTGCTTGGCAGTGTTTCGGACACTTTCTTCGCGGAAATAGTGGAACATCCGCTTGTCGCCAAACGGGACAGAAAGATCCGGCTTGATTTTTCCATCCTTGATATAACGATCTACCGTTTCGGATTGCACATCTACCATCCGAACAAACTCAATCTGCGAGATCATATCCTTGACGCTGTTCTGCCAATTGAATAAGTCGATGATTTCGTAGTCGTCTACATCAATCGGCACATCCAGCCACGCTTCCGGCTTTTCTCCCTTGAACAGCATGTCCTGATCCAGCTTCCGCTTGTTCTCCGGGGCCAGCACATAGGCCATGGGCTGATATTTTGAAATATCCAGCACCCGATGCAGACTGTAGGGCATATTGAACATATTGGCGTTGTCTACAAAGTCAACCACCAACAGGTCATCTTTTCCCGGACAGCGGCGGGTGCCTCGCCCAAGCTGCTGCATATAGATTGTTTTAGACATTGTGGGCCGTGCCATGAACAGCACTGTGGTATGAGGACTATCCCAGCCCTCATTCAGCAAGTCACAGGCACAAAGAACATTCGTAGAACCGGTTTCGTAATCTTTCAGGATCTTATCCCGGATTTCTACCCGGTCACGCCCGGAAACGGCCTCTGCTTTCACCCCATTGTCGCGCAGCAGCTTTGCAATTTCGGCTGCATGGTCTACGCTGGCACAGAAGATTACTGTCTTTTTGCCGTTGACGTACTTTAGATAGGTGTCAACGATCAACTGATTGCGCTCCGGAATGAACAGCTTACTTTCCAGATCCTGCGAGTTATATTTGATACCATTGATCCGCACATCGGTTAGATCAATGTTGGTTTTGACCCGGATGCAGCGAATCGGCACCAGTACACCGCGCTCCACTGCAGTCTTCAGGTCCATTTTGTGGGCAACATTCTGGAACAACTCCAGCATATCCTCGCCATCACTGCGCTCCGGTGTTGCAGTCAAGCCCAGAATAAACTTCGGATGGAAGTAGGTAAAGATTTTCTGATAAGTATTAGCCGCTGCATGGTGGCATTCATCCACGATCAAATAATCAAAATCTGTCGGGGAGAATTTTGCCAAATCCTTGGAGATGCTCTGCACCGTGGCAAAAATAACAGTCTGCGAAACATCTTTCTGGCTTCCGGTATATTCCCCCAGTGTAGCCTCCGGCCACACTTTTGCAAACGTATCCTTAGCCTGTGAAGCCAGCTTCAGAGCGTTGACCAGAAATAGCGTGCGTCCGCCCACAGCTTTTGCATCCGTGGCAGCTGTAATCGTTTTTCCGACACCGGTTGCGTGGTACAGCAGCGCGATAGTTTTACCATCCTCACGCATCTTCTTCAGGTTTTCGATAGCCTCCTGCTGGTAATCCCGCAGCTCTATGGTCTGTCCCATCTGCACCGGCAGGTCCGCTTCAAATGCCTTGAACATGGGGCTGGTGCCCAGAAATGTAATCAGCTCGTCCTTGACCTTTTCCGGCTGCTTTTCCAGCTGGCTATAAATCCATCGGTATACTTTCCAGTTGTCGTAAATCAAGCTATTCTGCTTCAGGAGGTCATCCGCATACTTGTTCTCAGACACATTGCTTGGGTTATGGTAGGTTTCGCCGTCTATCTCAATCGCAATTTTGGATTCAGGAGATTCCAGCGCAAAATCGATATAACGGTGCCGACCATAGATGTCCACGCAGGGGTACTGGACCTGCAGATTTTCGGTCTTTTCCGGGCCAAACGCCTCACAGAACAACTGAACAAACAGTTCTTCCGCACGGCTGTTGACACTGGTTGCTTTTGATAGCTCCATGATGGCCCTCCTTTTTACATTTTAAGCTTAATCATACCTAAATCAATAAACGGCCGTTCAATTTTTCTGTCCTTTTTTGAGAACATTCTCTACAAATCGCTTCGTCATCATCGCGATCATGTTGATAATATAGGGCTTTATATCTGCCATTACCTATAACATAGAAACCTTCTTTCTTATATCGCTCATCTATATTTTCCTGTTATTGGTCAGTCATTGACTTGCTCCCACTGGACCCAAAAGCATTTTGCTGGAACTGTCATATTCTTTTCCTGTAAGTTCAGACCGAACAATATCATCGTTCAACATTTTAATAAATGCCGCTGCTTCTTTTTGTGAAGAAATCACAATATGATCTTCTTCAAACTTGAACATAGTTTTGTAGCGAGAATGCTTTTTCAGATTCTCTAACAAATCGTTCTTTTTCATCTGCAAAACAGGCGAATTCTTTGCCTTTAATAACTTCTTTGCATTTGTCAACTTACTTTTATTTTCAAACTCAACAAACTTTTCAAGGCTATCTACAATATCCAGATTGCGAATAAGCCCAATCGTCTTCTGTGCCCCCGCTCGAATGTATTGCTCAAATCCAAAGAATCTCTGCATAAGATCCATTTTCGCCGTAACAGCACTTGAAGAAAAAATTATTATATCTGCTCGTGAATCTATCTGCACAATATCGCTATCGACTTCATCGTATGTATCTCCAATAAATAGGGCTATCACATTTTTACTTCGATCAATTTTTGATACAGAGTATATATGTTGATAAACCCAAAAGTACTGGTCATTCAAATTGATTTTAAAAAGAAATCCAGACAGTTTATTTCTATCACTTTCCGAGTAGTACTCTGTACGCTTTTCAGCATCATCAAGGAAAGCAAAGGGGCTATAACTCTCTGTCAGGCTAATCTCATAAAATTCTTTCTTATTGTCTGCAATATTTTCTGATGTGTCAAATTCTGCATCATCTGCAAGATAGGTACAATTGATAAAGCCCGCCACCTTATCTTTCGTACTAGAAAGCAACTTATCTGTTGCCCTGATTTTTTTAGTTTGATATCCACTTTCATCGCGCAGGCAGGCATATATTTCAATCCCGCAGACTGAACCAGAAAACATTATTGACTTAATCGATGCCTGAATTTCTTCCTTGGTCATTTGTTCATCTCCTTCATGTAGAGGACTGTATCATTAATCACTTTATATTCTACTGTGCCCGGATTTTTTAGAAACCTACCTTTTACTACAGCCAAGCAAACTTCATTATTAAAGTCAGGGTTACTTTTAAAGGTAACCTCATAGACTCGGTATCCTAAGATTGCTAACACAGGATTCGCATAGTACAAATGTGTTTTGCTTAACAGCGCACACATCATAACCACAATGATAAGAAATGTTACCGCTCCCTGAATCGTTCCCACATCATCAATCAAAAGCGGTATAATCATTGTCATAAAAAAATTCAAACTTGCGTCCTCTTTTTCTACGAAGGAAGAAAGCTGATACCCTTGTTTCTTATCAGTCCATCTAAAGGCTGTAAAAGAAATAAAAGATATGATTGCTGCTAAAATCCATATAGCACATAACAAAAACACAACAATCAGCACATTATTAAGGCGAACAAACTCTCCCCAATATGACTGATTTTCAGCAAGTTCGCTGACGGGGGTAAATTTGAAATTGCGTACAATAGTCAAAAAAGCCAATGGACTCAATGATTGCAGCATTAGCTTATGTTTCAAGCTTAAATTCATTGACGCACCTCCATAAAGCTTACAGTTCAACAAATATCCTTTTGAATACCAGTGAAGTAAATATATCCTCTACTTGTTTAGCCAATTCTTTCGAATGGATTCGTGCCCCCAGCTCGATATTTCCTTCCTGTCCATGATATGAAAGGTTTGCGGATGTAATCAGCGTATCCGTTTGATCAACAGAAATTACCTTTGCATGAAGAGCAGACATTTTATCTTCCTGTTTTGGATAGTTATAAATTCGCAGAAATTTTCCCTTATAGCTGCATAAACGGTTAAAGGCCTTCTGACTCTCAATGTCATTCACAAAAAATTTCACGAGAACGCCTTCTTGGCTCTTTTGAATTACACAATCGACTAACTCGGCAAAATAATCCGAGAGGGAGTACCCGGTAATTAGAATACTCTTCCTAGCTCCCATAAGCATTTCTCTTACGGTAACCTTTGTCGGTTTTGTTTTCAACGCAAAAGAAGGTGGTGCTGTAACAACTAATTCCGCGCTATCATCGTTACTTTGGGCAGTCGCTGAAACCATAGCAAGAATTTCATGAGCTTCTTTTTCAGAAAGAGATGGATATCTCTTCTGAATGGCTCTAATAGACTCATTTCCACCAGATATAGCATCTGTGAGAATTTTGTTTAACAAAATATCTAAGCTTATACTTCCAGTTGACATAGTTCTTCCACCAAAGTTTTAAAATAAGACTGATTTTCTCTTCCGTCAATAGGCACAATTAGTCCGCGATCCAACATGCGATTTCCATTCTCGCAAGCTGTTTCTGAGATCATGCAGCAGGAATGGCACGCTGCGCCATTTGAATTATTACCAGCAGGCACATTGTTAAGGCATTCCGGATCATTTGTGCAAACCAGTGCTTCTTGGAAAGCGTCTTTCATTAAAACAATAAGCTGATCAATATTTCCCAATTCTACAAGTCCACCAAGTGAGCCTTCTTTATCGGCACTTCCGGTATAGAGCAACACACCAGACATATCATCCCCAAAATAAATACGCTCACGAATAGCGGATGAAGAGTACCCCGAGGACATTGACATCTGCTTAATCAACAAATGTGCGAATGTATGCATCAGGACATACCTTGCATCTCGTAATGTGGTAACAGTCCATTCTTTAGATTCACAGAATTCCTTATAACACTGCGCATATTTCTGAGAAAGTGCTCCCAGTTCTGAATCTCTCAACCACGCATCAATACTATCCCTATTAAATTCAATAAAGACACCTTCACCGTGCACTTCTGCAGCAGGAAGCCATTTTTCAGTCTTACCCTTATTTAGATAAACGATATTTGTCTGCTCATCGGCATCTGGATCCGGAGCATCTACACGGGTGAAGCCAAGCAGCACTCTCACTTCTCTTAATCGTGTAATGCGAATGACTCTCTTAAAATACGGGAGCAGATAATCCGGAAGCGGATCCTCCTCAGCCTTAAAATGTTTTTTGTTGGAGGCGTACACAGGATCTGCGTGATGCGTAATGGCGTTGTATTCCATCTGCTTAATCTCTGTAAACTCTTTGATGTTCTGTCTTCTGCGCAATAAAGCTGCATCAAATTCTTCTCTTGTAAATGCAGAGAAATATTTTTGATACGCTTTGTCTAATCCCATCTCTCCAAAATCTTCTTCATAGCTGTCAATTAAGCGCAAATGCTCATCAATCAAGTTATAAAGCGGATTGATCCAAGGTGGAATGGATATAGCACTTCTCATTACTGGAAAATATACATTCGACGCGCCACGCTGAGAAGGAATCATTTCCTTATCGCATTTTTCATTTTTATGATTTGGCCGAAACGGGTGATGTCCGGAACATTTCATACCTTCAAAATTCTCATGCTGCGTTGCACCGCTCATACTCCGTCGTGCCCCACAGGAACATTCAACCCACATATCTGCAAGCGTTGATGTATTACCAGTTGAATACATCCTCATCGTACCTTTGCAGGTTGTATTGCCACCGTGAACCCACCAGCTCCAAGGGAAATCATCCATATGGCCGTTCTCACAAATAGTAATAAAACGAGAAGGATAAGCCTGTCTATGACATTCCGGACAAGTTACACCAAACTTCAGATATCGATCCAGGTCAAAATTCTCTCTTAAATCAAATATTCTCCCACATTTCACATTGGAACAAACATGCATATAAGGGAATGAGACCACAGGAATATCTCCGCTATAAGAAGTCCGTGGCATATAAAAGCAGTCAACGCCCAGATATGAGGCCAATCTGCCATCTATAATTTTCTTTCCTTTTTCCTTCCAATAGTTCAAGTCCAGAACCGTGACGGAATCTTTCACGGCATCCACAATAGAACCTGGACCAAATGTAGTTATCAACTGATTAGGACGAATCTCACCTAATTTATTATTATCAAACATAGGCTTTTAGTCCTCCGTGTAATAGAACATATTTGCTGCACTCTCAACATCACGCATAGAACGAAGAGTCGGCTTTTCAAGATCAGTACAAACTTCGCCATAAGTGTTCATTAGACGATTATACGTTTTAGTTGTATAAACATAGTATCTAAGTCCCTTGGATTGAGTTGCCAGCAATTTCCAATTGCTTATAAAATCATCAATCTCATGTTCGGCATCTGCTTTAGCAGAAGGCTTGATGATGTTCAATCGATTCATGATAAGAGCCTTCACTTCATTAAGCTGCTCATCGGTTAGCTTATCAATAGCTGCTGCTCCATCATTGCTTGCAAATTCCGGATAATGCAAACGAATTGCAGAAATAACCAGCGCATGCAGCACGCGATCTCTTGCTCGTGCAGAAAACGGTGTCGCAGTTGTGCCTTCAACAAAGCGATACAGCTGTGCATGATAACCAGTAAAATTCTCATAATGAGACAAGTCACGAGGTCGATAAGGGTTATATAAAGTAACTACTAAGCCTGGATAAGAACGTCCAATACGGCTAGTCGCCTGAATATATTCGGAGTTCTGCTTCGGTTGACCAGTTACCACCATGAGACCAAGCCGATCCACATCCATACCAACAGCAATCATATTAGTTGCAATTGCCGTATCTAGGCAATTGCTATCTGTATATGGAGTTTCCAACTGACTTAGTTTCTTCGGAATGTCATAAGAAGGCATGCGAGAAGTAATTTCAACCTTATGATTAAGGAAACGCTGCCTACTCATTCCATATTTTTTTTTAATACGTTGAATTCTGTCAGGAATATCATCCTGTAGCAATCGAACGGCACCGCCGAGTTCTCGAATACTGTTATAATACCCAACAAGGGTATAGTAAGGGTCAATAACATCCTTGTACTCATCATCCAGCGAAAGATTATAAGCACTTTGAAGGATAATCGAATATACACGCAGCAAAGCTGTCTTTACAGACTGTCCAGGTGCGCAGACACCAACGTATCTTCTAAACGGATCTTGTTCGACCGGTACCTCACGAATATAGAAACTGTCACCGATTTCAAACCCATTTGGTGGAAATTGCGCAGTTACTTTTCTGCCATATAAGCATTTTGTCTGCTCAGCAGCATTTTTGATAGTTGCCGTAGAAACAACATACTTTGGCTTGATTTTCTTACCTCCAATCGTATAGGAACACAGATCTTCAATAACTGTTTCATATGCACCGTATACGGTTCCCAGAGGTCCTGTGATAAGATGCAGCTCATCTTGGATAATCAGCTCCGGCGGAAGGAATGGTTTAATCGATCTAAGCGTAGCTGTGGGTAGCCTTTCTGTACGAGTATGCCGAGCATGGTCCGCTCCAATAGCAACATAGCCATCGCGACTGCAAATTCTATCAACGCGACCAAACAGAGCATTTGTATTCACATCCCACGGAAGGCGGGCAAACTTATCAACTGTTGACAGAATAATGGTCGGGCACTTAGCATAAATTTCTTCATCTACCAGATAAACCGGGATTTTCATCTTATTGCTGGGTTTATACCTATAGAACATGCATTTATCATCCGAACAATAGATGCTAACCGATTTTGTAGGAATATCTATATAAAAATTTTCCTCTGTAAGTGGCTTCCCACAGAATGGACATGTAAGCAGCTGTTTGTAGATAGAGTTTTTCTTGCTTCTTGCTTTTCTTGTTTTAGCTGGATCCTCCGGATCTTCTTCCAATTCTTTAAAGGTGTTCGGAGTCACAGTACCACCAACCCAGAAACCAATACTGATGGGTTCTTTTCCGTATTTCGGATATTCTTTTTGCCGGATGAGTTCCGCGGCCAGAATCATCTTGGTGATACGGTCTCTCTGCTGTGTAGTGAGCAGGCGCAAAGTATATCGCAAAATTGCAGTTACACCGCCGTCACGATTGTATTCATCGCTCTCGTTAGTGCGCAGTCTTCTATTCGCAATAACAAATGCCATAAGGCCCAGATATGCCTCGGTCTTGCCTCCACCAGTGGGAAAGTAGAGAAGATCCACGACTTCACGGTTATCATGCTCCGGATCTACAATACCTTTCAGATTCATGAGAATAAAAGCAATCTGGAAAGGTCTCCAGCCAAAATTATTGGAAGGATTGCGAGGATCTACAAAATCCCTAAAGGCACACTCGATACCGGCTCCATGCTTCTTAGAGAAATTCATAATATTTCTCTGAAGAATCATGGAACGATTCATAAAGCAAAAGGCATCAAACGAAATATCATCCTCTACTAGTAGCTGAATGCCCGCGCGGATTCTTCCAAGAGCTTCTATACATTTATTTATTACTGTGTCGCCAATTTCTTTCTTGAACTTAGCATCATCCATTTTTGAATCACGAACCAATTTTTTCTGAATCCAATTCTCATAGGAGTCCGCCAAGACATTCAGCCGGTTAATGATGTCATCTTTTTTCTTTGCAACAGAAAGAGTTCTCATAGAGAAGAAGAACGGGTCAAATCCTTCCAAAGCAGCACTAACACTTGGAAATTCGTACTCTGGAATAAATGTCGATACAATTTCAGAAGCACGTCCATTTTTATTGGCTTTCCAAGTTGCTGCGCAACCACGTCCCCTTCCTAAAATAGGTCGCTGGGCAAAGTAAAATTCATCGACGGCAAGGATTTTTCTGCATATGTGTTCTGCCACGAAGATATCCATTTTGTCTTGGGAATAGGCACGCAAGTTGACTTGGAACATCATTCCAGCAATATCACTCTCAGGATTTTTGCGCTTGTTGATAACATATGCTGTTACCAAGGTATACCCCTGCTTGAGGCCGATTTTAGAAATATATAAAATAACATTTGAATCACAAACCAAAGGGTATTCTTTGTTCTTACTAAACTCTTGCAGATCAATAACAACTGTCTCTTTCTGCGGATGACGTGTATACGTGCTTACATCAACTTTTTTTCCCTCTTTGTTAGTGGTTTTATCAGAAGCCTTGGTGTAATCGCCCCAAGTCACATCCACATTGAAAGATTTTGTACTACTTTCTAGGTAAAAGCTGATGCCAATGGAAGACGGTGTTTTAAATCGATTTGTAAAGACCGGCTCATTATCATCGTCTTCGCCCGCAGTATAATCTGCATCCCCTTCGAAAGAAGCATCTCCATCGACTTCCTGCTCATTCGAATCATTTTCACTGGTTTGTGGCGCAAGCATACCCACAATATATTCAAAGCGCGGGTTTTGATTCAGTATTTCATTTTCACTACTCGGTCCCAACAAGTCTTTCTTTAACATTTCTATGACTTCTTGGCGAACCTCAGCAAACTTAAATCTATCTGCCATGTGGTGCCTCCTGTTAAAATTTAAGGACAATGTTAATCAGAAGCAATGGATTGATTTCCTGAGACTGATTAAATCGATCAATTTCAGCCTGTGCCTCGTCTTGAATCTCTTTTCTGCGCTTAGGCAGGTCGTGTTGCAGCTTATCCATTTTTTTCTTCGCTTCAGCTGCTTTTTTTCGGATATCCTTTTTTTCCAGCGTGTCAGTAGCCTGCATTTCAGCAAGTATGTACTCCTCAACTTCTTTTTGAGCATCAGTAAGCTGAACATGAAGCTGTTCTTGTTGGACATTGACCCAGTTTTCAATCTTCTTCTTGTTATATGCGATAGTAGGGGCTACAGTTTTATCATGCTGATCCTGAACTTCTGAAATCAAGCGAGCATAAATCCGGTGAAAATAAGATTGTTCTTCTTCTGTCGGTTTAAAATAGCGAACATCCGAATCATTAGCCTCCTCCAATGCGGAGACAATCTCATCTTCAGTAAAATTGATATACTCACTATTTTCATCACAAAGTAGTAAAACTGGGAAGAGGAGTTTTGTATTGTCCATGAATGCTCCAAGAAACAAAACGCCATGTGAACCAAATATCTTTTCACCCCAGTTATCGATTTTCCAGTAATGTAGCTTGTGATCCACTTTTGGTTCTTTAAACTGATTCCAATATTCAACATCACATAGATATTTATCGATATCAGCCTTGGTCTTTTCCAACGCTTGCCCTTTCGCCTCTCTACTTTCTGTAAGCAGAATTGAGCGAAGTTCTGCTGCATGAGCATTCTTCCTTGCATCTAGCTGCCTGTTCAAAGCTGCAAATGCTTTCCTTACCGCAGTGATATTCTTACAATTCTGGTAAATCTCCAGAATACGCTTTTCAAAACTCACACCAGATTCAAGTGCGCCTAGCGCAACATCCGATGCACCAAACACGCCCTCGAACAGTTCAAACTTCTTAGAAAGAATATCATATACTCTGCGATCTGCTTCATTATCCGTATTCAACAGATTGATTGCTACGACATCGTGAGTTTGTCCATAGCGATGACAACGGCCAATTCTCTGCTCAATTTTCTGCGGATTCCAAGGCAAGTCATAGTTAATGATTGTATTGCAAAATTGTAGATTTAGGCCTTCTGAACCAGCATCTGTAACAATCAAAATCTTGGCATGACTCTTGAAATAATCGACAATTGCGTGCTTATATTCCACACTTCTGCCATAGTTTGTTTTACCAAAATTCTTGACCTGCCATGTTCGAAAGATTTCCTTCGTCATGGCATCATCAAAGTCACCATTAAAGAGAAGGATATCTTCCTCGCTATAACCAGATTTTCTTAGTTCCGCGGCTATATATTTTTGTGTTCGCTTAGACTCTGTAAAGACGACAGCCTTCTGATTCAATCCCTCAGAAATCTGGTGGTTAAATGCGGATTTCAATGCTTCCCTCAACGCAATAATCTTTGCATTCGTCTTTATAGCCCTTGCCATTTCAAGAATATGCCTTACAATCTTGAGTTCAGCTTGAATCCCCTGTTTCTTCTCTGCTGTTTCTTCATCATCGTATTCGTTGAAGCCATCCTCGTCGATTTCATCTTCTACAAACCCCCAGAATAAATCGAAGCCCTCTTGGGCATAAGCAGATTTAGTGCCTTCATAGAGTTTTTCAAGACGTTTTTCTAATACTTCAAAGGTCTCTATCAAAGCAAAGCTGGAAGATGCAAGCAACTTTCGAATAACAAGAATAATCAGCCCACGATTCGCATTTGGAATAGAATACAGCGGATCACGACGCAGAAAATCATTGGTCACATCATAGAGTTCTTTTTCTTCTGCGCTCAAATGAAAATCGACCGTAATACAGGTTCTCTTACTGAAGGCCATGTATTTTCCGACATCGCGTCGAAGGGTGCGATATAACACCGGAAGAAGTTCTTGCTTCAATTCCTCATAATCACAGCCATCCACAAATCGACGGTTGAAAACCTTTTCTGACCCGAAAATACGTGGATCGATAAAGGAAACCAGTCCATGAAGATCTGTCAGGGAATTCTGTAACGGCGTAGCAGTCAAAAGAATTTTAGGAATCCCATGTGTCAAATCATATAGATTTTTTGCCCGCTTTGTGCCATGAAAAACATTCCGCAGATTATGAGCCTCATCAATAATCAAAAAGTCCCATTTGACATGAGGAAAACGCTTAATTAGTTTCGATGAATAAGCATAAGAAGCAATGACAATACTAACCTCATCTGCGTTTCCGAGGTGAGTTCGTACATTGGCAAGGTCATGCTCAACCGTGTACCGATCCAGAATGACAGCTTGGCGGCCAAACTTCTCCAAAAGCTCTACTTCCCATTGTTTTCTCAAAGTAGCAGGAAGAGAAATCAGTACTTTTTTTGCTCCGTTGTCCAGAACATAATTAAGCACCAACCCAGCTTCGATTGTTTTACCCAGACCAACTTCATCTGCTAGAATGATGCCGCCTGTCTTTAATGCTTGAATGGCCGCACAAAAGGCATTGACCTGATGGGGATTTGGCTCAATATCTGCATTCAGCAGACATTTAAATGGGGCCTTGGCCAATTGCTGCTTCTTATACCAGCTATATTGTTCAAGTAGGAGATTGCTTTCCATCGATACCCTCCTGACTTAATTCATTGGCGATTCCTTCTGCGATGCCTTTAGCCATTAACGCAGGAACGGCATTGCCTATCTGTACAAATTGAGCTGTTCTCGGGCCTTCAAAGAAATAATCATCCGGAAACGATTGGATGCGAGCAGCCTCCCGGACAGTAATGGAACGGTGTTGCTCAATATCCGGATGAATAAAGTAATGTCCATCCTTTGAGATATGAGCCAACATGGTGTGGCAGTACGCCTCATCGCCCTCTACAACTTTAAATCGATCCAGAAACGATTTCCGGTTTTTATGTGTCTTCAGTTCATCCGGCAGATCATTATAGTTCAGACGTTTGTGTCCATCATTCCAGAGTTCAATTGTACGCCGATAAATCTCAATATCCCTGTCTTTATTGGGTCTTGCACAATGATGCGTCAGAATGTCAGAATCCTTGCGGATTCCAGTGCTTCTTAAATAATCGCTGAAATTATCTGATCTGTATTCACCCGATTTTCCTCCTGGCTGCAACGCTGGCAGATCACTGAGAATATCATTAACCGTAGCATCCGCAATTGTCTGCTCAAACTGCGGATAAAAAAGCCCGCTATTCTTCAACCACCCGACAATGATCATTCTTCTTCGATTTTGCAGCACACCAAAATTCTTTGAATTTTGCTCATGGCATTCAATCTCATAGCCAACGGAACGCAGTGCCTCTTGGACTTTCAGCCAAGTTGCACCACCGTTTGCTGACTTGATTCCCATAACATTCTCAAAAACGAACATCTTTGGCTGATATTTCTGAAGGAATCTCGCATACAGCTTATAGAGATTATTTCTAGGATCCGCTGACATCGGCGTTTCCATATGCTTGCTTTGCGCCCTTCCCACCAAAGAATATGCTTGGCAAGGCGGCCCACCAATAATGACATCTACTTGCTTGATACCTCTTTGCGTAAGGATCCTATCTATATTTTCAAATAGCCTTGGAAGAGTTTCATTTGACATCGTTTCGCAAAATACGGATTGTAGCTGCTCCTCTGGAATATGTTGCAGAAATTCGTCGCGGGTGATTTTTCCGCTAATATAATCCTTGTAGATATCAAGCTTCCCTTGTGCTTTGAGATAATAGTATCCCGTTCGTGTTTCCAATGTTTGAGCAGCATATGGGTTCATCTCCACATGCGCTACAGGTGAAAAGCCCGCTTGGATGAAGCCTTCGGACAATCCACCAGCTCCTGCAAATAAATCTATAAAATTGTAAGAGCCTGTTGTGGCGTTGATACGTTCCATGATGAACCCCTATCTGTGCAATAAATTTAGTCTTCAAAAACACCGTCTGTGTCAAAAATATGGTCTAACTCATCCGTGTTGATTGCGGCAAGCACCTTGTTGCGGATACTGCCTTTTGCAAGATCTAACCGCTTAAAGCGATTTTCTCCTGCTGCGTCTTTTCCAATACGTATCAGCTGCACTCTGCCAATTCTTGGTTCATTTGCAGCATAGTTTGCAAGTCCCTTAGCTTTGCCCAAGTTATCCTTGAAATCCGGATTATGAGGTTCCAAAATATCAACGATGTACTTGAGAATTGGATCTTGGCGAACAATGATGAAATCCGGATAAAGCTCCTTGCATTTCCCGTCCATTTCATAAGGCATCCGCAGTGACCAAGACTGTCGAGACGGATTCCGCAGCCAGCAAACATAATCCTCTCGTTTTTGCTCTTCCGCCAAAACAGCCTGTTCCCAGCCATTCAACTTAATTTTTGCTATTCCATCTGCATTGGCAAAAAGATGATCTGTGTACTTTATTCCATCTGCTTCGACCTTGGCACTGATTGTCTCCGGAAGAGTAAAGTTGTGCTTACTGATTTCATCACCGTTAGCAACAATATCGCTATACTGCTTTTGACACTTCTCCGGTTTGGCCACAATATATTTACGATACTGGTCGTTCAATTCATGGAACTTCTTCTCAGCGTATTTATTTAATTCCGCAATACACTCGCTGTCGAATGCGAACAGAATACAATCTACCTTAAAGGCGTTCGGATTGTCGAAGTCGATATATTTACGCCCATATGCCAAGTGGAAACCGCATCCACCCATTTTTGCGTCTGCTACTCTTAGCTGACGATCAAGGTCAGACTCGGACGCAGTAAACATATCTATCCGGTTATCGCTTTGTATTTTCTCACCGAAAACATCGAATATCTGAACAGACAGTTTCATCTCCATGACTTGCTTTGTAAGCTCGTCATATTTTCCAGCATCATGCAGACCGTTCACATAGTTGTGGATAAGTTCAGCAACATCGTTTTTCACATCCTCAGCTGCCGTAATACAGATATTGAACTGCGATAACAGCCCTGCCAAGCTCATCAAAGACTTCAAATAACTGTTGATTTTTACCGCACGGACGATATAAGTCAGATATCCCTGTTCATTGATGAACTTTGTGATTCCTTCACGATCTATTGTTGGAAGCATCGACATCTGCGATACAGCCGGTGTCAGCACTGGCTGCTCTTTATTCACAGATTGATTGCCTCCACTGGTTCTCTCAGTTTCTTGACCTGCATGTACATCGTTTCCAGACACTGTTTCCAGCGGAATCGTCTGGTGTTGTCCTTCTGCGGAAATTTCTGAACCTGCTCCACCTTGATTCGCTGCCACAGCTCCAGAATTTGACATATCTCCAACTGCTGTGGAAGGTGCCGCAGCAGGCTCTTCTTGGAAGCCATTCGGGTAATCAAAGATACTCAGCTGACCAACCGTCTGTTTTTGCGTTTTCTTTCGCTGGGTGTGAACCGACCATGTATCATAGGTCTGATCTTCCAGAGATTCACCATCGACAACTGTCGGGATTTCTCCGCCTTCGGTTGCCTGCAATTCATCAATGACCTTTTGAACGGTATCCTGGTTGAAATACGGAAGGAACAGACGCACATCATTTAAGGAATCATCCACGAGAACATGACACTGAAGCGGTGTGCGAACCATACGTCCGAGCAGCTGCGCAATATAGGTTGCGTCTTCTGCACGCCGGAAGGACATCATAGTTTCTGCACGAGGGCAGTCCCAGCCAGTGGACAGATTCTCTTTGAAGAGAACCACACGAATCCGGCGATCTTCTGCAATTTCCGAAGGTTCAACATGCGGCACGGTCAATCCATGAATCGACAATGTGCCCGTTGAACCGAAAGTATGCACAACTTCATTTTCTTTGAAGCTATCGCCCATACGCTCTTCGATTTTCGCAATTACATCGTCCAGATCAGTGTCAGATACTTTCGTACTGGAACCAGCGCAGACTTGGATAACAAACACCGGATTTACATTGGTGTAGTGCTGCTCATAGGTATACTGATACCAGTGCTTGCACTTATCCTGCCATTCGTCTGTTGCAGCTTGGAGTACGGCCATGTCACCGTGTTTGATTGGATCTTCCGGATAAGTGATTACAATACGATCTTTGAGCAATCCAGATTGACGAACCTGGGCCGGAGAAATAACAACCTTATGCAATGTAGAGTTTGTTGCCTGCCCGACAAGGGAATTAAAACGTTCGGCAGTTGCACTCATTCCGATAACGACCGGAATGGGCGACAGATTCTGCTCGCTGCTGCCCTTGATAAAACGCTGCATGATGGTGGTAGCTGTTCCCGCTTGGCGTCCTTGCATACCGCGGTGTGCCTCATCAATAATGAAATACAGACGGTCAGCTTTTTCTCTTGCTGTATTTTCAATGGTCTCCCAAATCGTATACTGTCGCGTATCCGAATGACGGCTCAGATTACCGGCCTTGCCAAGCTTCTGCGTATTCAGAAAATAGATATGACCGTCCTCCAGAATCTCTTGGTCGAAAGATTCATCCGAAATCACTACGCACTGATCTATACGGACCTTATCTGCTTTCAGCTCGATCTTCTGCTTGGACTGTTCATTCAGCTGCGGAGAATCCGAAAGCCATACGAAAATGGCCTCCGGCTGTTCAGTAAACTGCTCAGAGCCGTAAAAGATATCTTCAATCAGGGCAGACATGATAATCGTTTTGCCAGAACCCGTTGGTGCCTGGAGCGAAACCACCTGAGGGATCTTCAGCATGCGATAGTTATTCAGCGCCATCGCCACGCGGAGGCGCATTTCATTGACCGCCTGTTTTTGAAATGGGAATAATTCACAAATCATTCTTAGTTTCTCCCTCTGTTCACACGGAAGTGATCCAAGTAATCCCGGTAAAGCTGATACGCATTTTCAACATTCAGATTTTTTACCATCGACTGATAATTCACTTCATAATCGGTTGCTAAGAATACCGTTTGGATTTCCGGATGCTCTGCAAGCTTCTCCGCAAAATCGGCAAATGTATTCTCGTTGATCAAGACTGCAAATTGATTCTCCGGCAAGATCAGCATGTCCGGAACTTGTTCTCCGGTCAATTCCGGGCATTTTCCTTTTGCACCAGTTTTCAACCACAACGTAGGCAGCATTTCCGAAAAGCGCATACCGAGAGAAACCGCTGTTGGATCCAAGAATCCAAGTTTGAAGAATGCTGCATTTGCTTTGAAACCGTCCGCCATATGCATCGGAGGCTCGCTGCCAAGATAATCACCCTTGAGCGACTTTCCATTCACATCGTGCCCCTCAATGGAGCAGACCGTGCGCGGCCAAGTGACATAGTGGGCAATGCCGAGTTTTTCCCATTCCACATCGCCGGGCTGATAGCCTTTGTCTTTCAGCATCTTTGCTTCATCTGCGGAGACCTCATTGTTGGTCACCATAATGCAACGCCTGTGCCCGCCATCCTCAGCATTGAGCAGGTTCACAGCATGCATAGTCGTGCCGCTACCTGCGAAGAAATCAAGGATAAGGGCATAAGGCTTTTCTTTTAAGAAAAAGCCAAGTGAATCCTTTACTGCATAGATTGATTTTGGATAAGGAAATCTATTCCCAATGATGGATGTCAAAATATTTGTTCCATATCTTTGAGCATCATGCGTCGGTCTATTCCAATTTGTCGATGGGTATTTATCCTTTCCGGATGGATAATATGCATTTACGCTCCCATCATCGTTATATCCGTCTACAATTACTGTTCCTGCCTCTATATCTTTTATAATGCCGCCTGTTAGATAGCTAATTACGTATTTTTGAGGTTCTTTGGGTTTATAAGCTCCTGCTCTTAAGTAGCCCGCCTCAAATCTACTTTTTGCTTCGTCTGGCTTAATACCCCAATTCATCTCTATACCATTAGGACGAACTGGAAACACAGCAATGCATCCATCTACCTGAGGAACACTATTCCTATCAACACCCTCAGAAATAGGTTCTCCAATTTTTACAATTCGGCCATTATCGGTATTAACATAAAAAGGATAAAACTGATTTGGGCCACATGCCCCTTTTCCATGTTTTCCTCTTGCATTTGCTAAACTACTTCTACGCAATGTATCCCAGACAACAGGTACATCATTTTCTTCTCGACTTTCAGGCATAAGCGTTGCAGATCCAAACCGCAAGAAAAAGATGTACTCATCGGTGCGTGCAAATTCTTTTTTTCCAGCACCAGCAGGATTTATTACACTGCTGATCATCTGCATTCTTGCCTCCGGGAACAACTCCTCCAGCAGACAGCCGAGATGCAGATATTCCTTTTCATCAATAGTGACAATCAAAACAGAATCTGCCGGATTCAACAGCTTCTTTGCCAACTGCAAACGCCGCTGCATAAACGAAAGCCACTTGCTGTGACGGTAAGCATCATTGCCATCCACATAGTCGTTGTTATATTTCCAGTCCTTTGCACCAGTATTATAAGGTGGGTCGATATAAATGCAATCCACCTTACCCGCATACAAATATTCCAGAAGCTGCAAGGCGTGATAGTTGTCCGCTTCAATCAGCGTGTGCCAAAGATCGCTATCCGGTGCATTGCAAACTGAATCCAACGGCTTCAGATAGGGATAGATGGATTCCCCAAATTTTGCAACACGAACAATATCCTTCAGCTCAAAGGTGACCGCTTCATCTTTCCGTTCCGGCTTAATGCAAACAGCAGTATCGCCTTCGATCTTCAATACCACATAGATGGTTTTATCATCCTTGCTGTCCCGGCGCATTACATTACAGCCTTTTTCGATAGGCATATCATAGAGCGGCGTGCCTTCTGGGATATGATCCTCAAAGACCAAGCCGAATTTCTTCTGCTTGGCCATTTTGCTTACTTCTTCCTGAATTTTATTTCGCAACGCCTCATCTTGGATCTGGCTAATTAAGTTATCGATTGCCGTCATTGGTACGACTCCTTTCTTGGTTTTCTGTTGTCTTCACATAGCGACCGCTCTTGATTCTTGCGTCAGCTGGCTTTTCCGCATCCGCTGGAATCGCCCAGTATGACCCGATTTTCGTTGCTCCGAGAATTCGTCCTTCTGAGCACAAGACATTAATTCTTCTTGTGGAAAGCCTCCATTTTTCAGCCACCTGACTGATTGATAAATATTCCATAAGTTATCTCTCCATCTATAAGTGAAAGCTAAACTATACTCTATTACAGTATAATCTCAACCTCGAACAAAATCAACCCGTCTATTTTCTCTCTCAGTAATCTTTAAATCCACTTTCTGCAAGCAGGGCGTCTGTCTATACAAACGCCATTTTTGCTTCGCAAAATGCTTGTTGGGAATTCCCAAACCCTTTGTGATCTGCATCGTGCCGCTGCAGGCTGCGCGTTCGTTCCGAACGCTTTTTTGATGGAGTTCATGGTTCAGTGATATATCCGCCGGGCACAAAACCGCTTAAAAGAAAAAGTGCCGACAATGATTTTGTCAGCACCCACTGTAACCTATTTACTTCTCTTTGATGTACGGTATGTTATCGATATATGCGTTCAAAATATCGGTTGCGGCTTTCTTCTGCCCCGGTGTAAGACGGCTCAACTTCCGGTTCAGCTCATCATCTGCCACATAAGATGCTGGGGCTGCGGAGTCCCGGATCAGCACATCTGCGGGAACATCCAATGCTTCAACGATCCGGATGAAAGTGTCCAGACTTGGCGTCTTCACCCCACGTTCCAAATCACCCACATAGTTTACAGACAGATCTGCTTTCTCGGCCAGTTTATCCATTGTCCAGCCTTTTTTCCTGCGTTGTTCTCTGATTCGTTGGCCTAAAAGTGTTTTCATAACATCCTCGCATTCTATTGGCGTTAGTTACACACCACTAGAATAAAGGCCGTGTATTTCTTTATACATAATCAGTCGGCGTTTGTTTAACTCTACTAGCGTTTATTTCGGACAAAAAATTTTAGAGCATTTCTTTGTTCAAATCATCAATGGCCTTTTTGAACCGGGCATGCTACAATAACAATGTTGTGCAATGCACATCAAACAAGAATCATAACCCCGCGTGAAAACGCGGGGTTTGCAAAACGGCCCCATAGGGGCCACAATACCAGCCGCGCCTAAAGGCGCACAATGAGCGACGTCAACCGCACACTGACGTCGCTCTTACTTTCTCATACTATCTGTAGGCACTTCTGGCGAATCGTCATCATCGAAGTCAGCTACATTTTTGAACGGATCTGCATATTTCTTGAAACTCAGCTGATCACACATCTGGTCATCAGCTTCCTGATCTCGAATGTACTTGCGGATTTTGGCTTCGTTGCCGCCTACTGTATTTACATAATATCCTTTTGTCCAGAACACTCTTCTCCCATACTTGTACTTCATATTGGCGTGACGCTCGAATATCATGAGTGTACTCTTTCCTTTGAGGTATCCCATGAAATCTGCCACTGCAAGTTTTGGCGGTATCGACACAAGCATGTGGATATGATCTGGCATTGCATGGGCTTCTATAATTTCAACATGCCTGTAATCACAAAGCATCCTCAATATTTTGCCAATATCTTTTCTCAGTTTTCCGTATATCACTTTTCTGCGATATTTCGGTACAAGTACAATATGGTATTTGCAATTCCAGCTCGTATGTGATAAACTTTTCTCGTCCATATGGATGAACCTCCTTTTGCTTTAGTATGCGGTTGGCGTTGCCCGCTTCTAATTATAGCAAAAGGAGGTTCTTTTTCTACCGTTTCAACGCTACGGCTCTATTCCTCCACAAGCTTAGCTTGTGGTTTTTCTTATGAATAAAAGGAGCTTCCGAACGTGGATTCAATCTACCTGCTGCCCGGTGAAGAACGCTGTGTCAATTTCAGAGATTCCGATGGCATCCCAAAGGTACGCTACACATATTGTTCTTTGCACGGCAGACTTTTCAACTGCACCTGCCGCTCAAAGGACGAAGCGCAGCGGTTATGTGAGGATTAGCTCGTCACGCAGGACCGCTGCTATATAAACTAAAAAAGCCACCGAGGATTCTTTCCCAAGACGGATTGGGATCGAATTCTCGGTGACTTTCGTTTTATCGGGTCTGCTGCTGTTCCTGTTCGCTCCTGTTGTCTGCAAAAAACATTTCTACGTTTTTATGTGCCTTCATCAGCTCCTGCATCCTCTCTCGTGCTTTCCGATAGCTCGGATATTCTGCTTTTTTCTTTTTCAGAAGCTCAACATATTCGATGCTCAGTTCTTTTACCTTCGGAAGTTTTTTCAGCCCAGCCTCATCGAAAGCCGCTTTGGCCGCCTTGTGCAACGCAATGCTCTCCCGATTTGCTTCCAAGAATCGCTTGCTGTATCCTGCTTTCCGATAGGCCTCATAGATGGACCTTGTTTTGGCATAGTTGATAATGTGCGTTTTCATTACCGCAATTTCTGCCATCCGCGCTTCCGCAGCTTTGATGGAGTCGCTCAGTTCGTGATAGCGCATCGTTGCAGCACGCACCTGTTCTTCCATTTCATCCATGCTCCCGATTTTGTTTTCCTGCAGAAAAATCAGCGTCTTGGACATCTCCTTCAGGTTGTACCGCTTCGCCCATCGCGCATAGCCGTCTCCCTTTCCTTCAGCCAATTTTGCCTGAATATCCACCAACAGCTGAAATTTCTGTTCCTGCACCGGATGTTTTTTCCGCGGGCAATGCTCTGCTTCTCCGGCGAGGACCGCTTTTAATTCTTCCTCACTGTATCCCGCCCCCAAAGTCCGAAACCGGATGAATCGTTTTTGCCGTACACCTTTCACCGATGTGAATTTTCCGCGCTTGACCTCATATCCCTGCTGTTCCAGTTTTTTCAAAAATTCTTCGTAACTGCCCGGCTTGTCCGCAAGGATACTGTCAATCACACCACACAATTGATCGCGGTTGCTTTCTTTTGGCGGGTAAAGTACACGCTTTTGCCGCTCCCGGTAGGGCTTTATTTCAATCACAGACAGGCTGTGTTCCAGGCAAATCAGGTCACTCAGCCGCTGCACAGCCAACCCCGACAGCAAAAAGTCCCGGAATTTACGGCTGCAGTCCAGAGCCGTAGAGTTATAGATAATGTGATTGTGAATATGCTCCCGGTCGGTGTGCGTAGCAACCAGAAAAGCATACTTGCCTTTTGTAAAACGCATCGCCAACTCATAACCTACTTTGTTGGCTTCTTCAGCGGTGATTTCTCCGGGTTTGAAGGACTGCCGAATCTGATATGCAATCACGTCATTTTTCTGTCTGCGCCCTGTAACAAGTTCGTACTGCCGCTTGGACAGCATAAATTCTTCATCTACAGTCAAGGGGCTGCATTTATAACTGCTTACAAGCTGCCCCTGCTCCGTTTTATCCGGGTTTTGTGCATAGTCGGTGCGGCTTTTCAAGCAAGCCGCAACAGACTTTCCCTTGTTTTTATGCAGCGCAATCAGCCGTGTTGCTGCCACCTCAAACCACCCCCATAAAGAAAAAGCCGCCCGAAGGCGGCACATCATCCATCAGGATTGACGGAACAACTTTTCAAAATCAGCGGCACCGGCCAGATACATCGCCTGATATCGTACGCTTTCCAGCTCATTGCAGATCTCATCCAGCTGAAGATACTGCTTCCATGCTGCTTCGCCCACCATTTTCCGGTGTGCGTCTTCCGCTGCCAGTTTTTTCCGCAGGAGCTCATGATACCGTGCATTGCTTCCCAATTCATCCCGAAAAAGCGTTGCCTCACGGTCATTGAAATAATCCAGCATTTTATCTTTATCCATCGTTTCCTCCATTACAGTTCCGTAAGCCATTCGCTGAATCGCTCGACGGCTTCCACAATCGCCGTTCCTGCCACGATGAGCAAAAAGCACCCGAACTCTGCCACAAAAAGGATCAGGAACTGCGTCCATTCCCTACAATAAAGAGTATAAAGTCCGCAGCCAAAAATATACAGCATCGGCAGCGCAAGCACAAATGCCGACAGATTCAATGTCAATTTCAGCATCAGCGCAAGGAAAGCCGTAAGCAGCGAAAACGGAAGAATGACCATCTTAAAAATGAACCTCATATCGAGCACCTGCCTTTCGCCCTTATTATAAAGGTATCCCCGCATCCATTGCAAGGATGTCAATCGATATGTAATCCGCAGCTCCTCTCTGCGGAAAAAGGTTAAAGTTCAGACAGTTTGGCAAGAATCTGTTTTCCAATGCCAATCAGCTCGTCCAGCCGATGCCGCAAATCTTCAATGTCTGCAGCATAAAGCTGATTGCTTTCATTCACACGTTTTGCCACCTGATTCAGATTGTTGCTGCAATTCTGAAGCAGGTACGACATCCGGCGCAGCTGCGGCAGGTCAAGGTTCAGACAATAACCATCCAATGCCATTTTGCGGATATACGCACTCAGACTGCGGATGCCCATGCCATACATCTTTTCGTAAATCCGATTCTTTTCGGTTTTTGTGATGCGCAGGATCAGAATCTCGTCCCTCTTTTCTCTCATCGGGCATCACCATCCCGGTCCGAGTAGCTGCGGAACGGCTTGACCGGTTCCTCCTTATCCGACTTTTCGTTCAGGGCGGCCAGCACGGAAGGGCGCGCAGATTCCTCATCCGGCGTTTCTTCCATCTCCGGCTCGTGATGTTTTTCGTCCACATCCAGCTGTGCATTCAGTTCAGCCAGCCGTGCAGATTTTTGTGCCAGCTCTTCTTCCTGCGGAAAGGGCTTTTCCACTTCTGCCTGTGCCGCCGTCTGCTGCTGCAGCAGATTTTCCAGTCGGTTTTCTGCATTGGCAATGCGCTCATCAAAACCGGCCAGCAGGTTGTCCAGTCGGGTGATATTGCCGTGCGGGTCGGCACCAAGTGCCACCGGATAAATCGCCTTGCCTTTCAGCACCGCCTGCTGCTCGTTCCGGACCGGCTCATAGCGCACCGAAAGCTCAAAGCCGCGGTACTCGCCCAGCACAACAGGCTCTGTGTCGGGAAGTTCTTTTGCCGCCAGAATCAACCGTTCACCGGCAGTCTTTTTGTCATCGAACATCATGCCCTTGATGGTCATCCCGCAGAAGTTTTCCTTGTCCTGCGGATGGGCCGCAGCCGTTTCCGCATCGGTTTTCAGTGCGGAAATATGCGCTCTCTGCTGCTGAATATCTGCCGGGAACTGCGTCAGCAATTTGTCTTCCAGACGATATTTCTGGCTCTGATGGTCAGCTTTCAGAACTTTCAGCTTAGCCACCTGCACATCAAGGTCCATCTTTTCCTTAATCAGCGGGTTTCCGGCACACAGCGCCTTGACTTCGGCGTAAGAGAGCGCCTGCTCATCCACATCATCGCAGGAACGCACCGGGGATTTGCTGGTCATAATCTGCGAGATAAATCGCTGTTTATTTTCCAGTGTCTGCCAAAGGTACGCGTCAAAAGTTCCTTCCGTGACGTAGTTGAACACCTTCACCTCTTTGTTGCGGTTTCCCTGCCGGATGATACGACCGTTGCGCTGAGTCATATCACTGGGCTTCCAGCCAACGTCCAAGTGATGCACCGCCACAAGCCGGGACTGCACGTTGGTGCCCGCTCCCATTTTTGCCGTACTTCCAAGCAAAACTCGCACATCGCCGGAGCGTACTTTGGAGAATAATGCTGCCTTTTTCGCTTCGGTGTCGGCGTTGTGGATGAACTCGATCTCGTTTTCCGGCACTCCGGCAGCGATCAGCTTTTTGCGAATATCATCGTAGACATTGAAATTGCCATCGTTCTTTGGTGTCGAGAGGTCGCAGAACAAAAGTTGGGTCAACTTCTGTTCTTTACCCTCCTCCCAGATTTTCAACACATTTTGAACGCATACGTTCAATTTGCTGTTGGGATCATCTGGCAGCATGGGGTTCATCAAGCGAACGTCCAAGCCGATTTTTCTGCCGTCGTTTGTGACACAGAGCATATTGTCCTCGGAGGCATCCACGGTGCCGGAGTGGATTTCTGCGGCACGTTTGCTCAGTTCTTGCACCATTTCCTTTTGGATTTCCGAGGGTTTCGCCACCACAGTCTCAAACTTTGCTTCGGGCACAGGCAGATGGAGCTGGTCACTGGTCTTGATGTCTGCAACCTCCTTGAACATGGACATCAGTTCCGGGAGATTGAAAAACTTTGCAAACCGGGTGCGGGCACGATAGCCCGTACCCTCGGGCTGGACTTCGTCAAGATGTTTTCGGTAATTTTTCTAAATTCATCAGGTTGTCCACAAGGAAGCCCCTTGTGACCTCATGTCTGCACATATCCTTGAACATCTTTTCAATTGGCTTTTTGGCAGTTTCGGACTGCTTCACGCACACAATAAAGGTGGTTTTACCAATCTGCACCGAATAACTCGAATTCTGATTTTCCATTGAATTTCTCCTTTTATCGTCATTTTCTGAATTTGACTGGCAGACTGGCAACTGTGGGTGTACCATGATTTTCTTGCCAGCCAAATTTTTCTGCCAGTCAAATGGCTTATTCCATCCAAAAGACCTTTTTGCGGCCTTCCACGATCTTGCTTTTCAGGGCATCGCCCAGTTCCCGTTTTGCATCCCGGACGGTTCGACCGGGGATGCCCCTTTCCAGAGCCGCCTTGTCGATGTCCTCGCTGAGCACCTGCTTTCCTCCGGCAAGCAGGGTGCAGATCAGGTCTTTGGCTTGCTGGGTCTTGGTTTCACGCTGCGGTTCGATGCCAGACAGCATCTCGTCTGCGGTAATGTCGTACTCACCGACCCAGCGGAAGCCGCCCTCGTCCCCCAGAGAGAACGCCAGTGACGCTCCCGGCGGGGCAAGAGAACTTTTCTCGTGGGTCAGGATGCGCATGGTCGGGTCGTGCTTCAGCTTGCCGATGAACATGACGCTGCGGACGGCGGCTGCAATGTCGATGGAGCCGAGACCTCGCTGTAAGCTCTGCATTCCGGCGGCTTTGTTCAGATGCCCAATCAGCAAAATAGCGCAGCCTGTTCGCTGCGCTACCTGTCCCAGCCGCATGAAGATGGGCCGGACTTCGTTCGCCCGGTTCATGTCCACATCGGCACCGAGATACGCCTGGATCGGGTCGATGATGACCAGTCGGGCGTTGTTCTCGATAATGGCTCTTTCAATTCGTTCATCTGAAAGGGTGAGCTGCACCTCGCTGTCGTCAATGACCAGCACCCGGTCAAGGTCTGCACCGGCTTCAATCAGGCGGGGCTTGACCGTATCGCCCAGACCGTCCTCTGCGGTCTGGTAGATCACATTGAATGGCTCCATGCGCTCCATATTGGGCAACAGCTTTCCGTTGGTGCAGGCAGCGGCAAGGTGCATGGCAAAATAAGTCTTGCCCTCGCCCGGATTGCCTTGCAGTACACTGAGTTTTCCAAAAGGAAGATATGGCTTCCAAAGCCATTCCACCGGGGTCAGCTCCACGTCGCTCATGCGGATGATCTTCACCGTTTCCGGTTTTGACGGCTCTTTCAGCACAATGCTTTTGAAATAATTGCGGTTCGGGACCTCTGCCCGGTGCACCAGAACCTCGTTCCAGTCCTTCATGCAGGGCTGGATGCGGGTCACGCTCACAGTGTCCGGCAGCAGAGCAGCCAGACGCTTGCAGGCATCCTCTCCGGCTTTGTCAGCATCCAGACAGAGGAACACCCGCTCCACGTCCGGGCGTTCAGAAAGAAATTGCCGCAGTGCCTTGCCCGACACCCCGCCCAGCGACAGATAATTGTGCTGCTGCCAGTTTTTCGGGAACAGTTCGATGAAGGACAGCAGGTCGATGGGCGCTTCAAAGACCAGCAACTGCTTGTCGGTGCCGCGATGGGCAAAGCCAAATGCCTTTTCTGCACCGGCTACATCCTGCCGAAACTTTTCCCGAATCCCACGGCTGCTTGCGTAGCGGGGATGCCCGTCTGCATCCCGCCCCACAAAGACCACGTTGTGGTGGGCGGCGTCTTCGTAAATATCTCCGGCGGCGATGAAGAAGTTCACCAGCGAGGGACTGAGTTTCCGTTCCTGTGTCAGATAGTTCAGGATGTTGGCGTTGGTGACGTTCCACAGCGGCAAGCGAAACGCCGGAGAGGGGGCGGGGTCAGCCTCCGGCTGGGCTTCGCCCGGCTCTCCGGTCAGCATCTGCACCGCTTCGGGGAAGGACTTGCCGTAAAATTCCATCACGAAATCCACCGGCAAGCCGCCCTTGCTCTGGCTGTGTCGGAACCATTTGTTTCCGCAAACGGTCAGGCTGTCGTGGGCTTTCCAGCGGTATTCTTTTCCGCTGCGCACCAGCGTTTCGCCCTGTGCCCGGAGAAATTTTTCCAGATCCACCGCATTGGCTTTGTCGATCTGGGCTTGGGTGTAGGTCATGTTGCTCCCTCCTTAAAGCTCCTGTGTGTGATTCTTCTGTTCGGTTTTCTTCTGGGATTGCGCTGCCTTGGCTTCTTCCAGCTTTTTCAGCACCGATTCCTTCTCCGGGGTCTTGCCGCCCGGTGCGGAAAGCTGCTGCTTATTCAGCACCATGTCGATATACTTGCGGA
>OIGD01000707.1_pt1 | contig 36927 bp, 28 predicted proteins | sample 1582211 | NCBI WGS metagenome assembly OIGD01 (sample SAMN04414078, study PRJEB24778) | human gut metagenome | material: faecal | host: Homo sapiens
TTTAAGAAAGCTTATTTATAATGATAAATATTTGATTGTATTTTCAATTATTACATATTTTTCAGAATACATCCATTTCATGTGATTATGCCGGTCTAAAAAAGACTTCACGCACAGCTAAAAATCACTGCGCATGAAGTCTTATAGTCATAAATGCGAAATATTAAAATCCGAAATACTATTTAGAGGCTGCCGGATTGAGCTTCTTTGTCGCAATCTCATCCTTTAACATCGCAAGGAACTCATCCTTAGATACTGTAGTTGAATTCTGCTCACCGTGAAGTCTGTAGCTTACAGTCTTGTCATTAGCCTCGTTCTTACCAAGCACGATAAGATAAGGTGTCTTCTTGACCTGTGCCTCACGCACTCTATAGCCAAGCTTCTCATTTCTCTCGTCAATCTCAATTCTGATTCCGTTAGAAGCAAGATAATCGTAGAGTTCATGTGAGTAAGCGTTAAGCTCCTCATCCTCATTCTTAACAGGAAGAATAACTGCCTGTACAGGAGCAAGCCACAGTGGAAGGTTACCCTTAGTCTCCTCAAGGATGTAAGCCATGAATCTGTCAAGTGAACCAAGGATTGCTCTGTGAAGAACAACAGGTGTCTTTTTCTGACCATCCTTGTCAACATAAGTTAAGTTGAACTTAGCTGGGAGACAGAAGTCAAGCTGGCAGGTTGAGAGTGTATACTCATTACCTACAGCAGGCTTAACATTTACATCAAGCTTAGGTCCGTAGAAGGCAGCCTCACCGATTTCCTCTGTGTACTCGATTCCGAGGTCATTTAATACCTTTCTGAGTGCATTCTCTGCATTGTTCCACATCTCATCGTCATCATGGTACTTAACCTTATCTTCAGGATCCCTGAGTGAAAGAACACATCTGTAATCTGTGATTCCGAAATCCTTGTATGTGTCAAATATAAGGTCAACAACCTTAGAAAACTCAGACTCAATCTGCTCAGGTGTGACGAAAAGATGTGCGTCATTCTGGCAGAAATGTCTTCCTCTCTCGATTCCCTTAAGAGTACCGCTCGCCTCGAATCTGAAGTCATGTGCTATCTCACCTATTCTCATAGGTAAATCCTTGTATGAATGCATCTTATTAGCATAAATCATCATATGATGAGGACAGTTCATAGGGCGAAGTACGAATGACTCTCCCTCAACCTCCATAGCAGGGAACATATTCTCCTTATAATGATCCCAGTGGCCAGAGGTCTTATAAAGGTTAACTGTACCTACACAAGGTGTCATAACGTGAAGATAGCCAAGCTTTCTCTCCTTAGCCTTGATGTAGTTCTCAAGCTCCTGCCATACTGTGTAGCCCTTTGGTAAGAACATAGGAAGTCCACGTCCGATGAGGTCATCAGTCATAAAGATTTCCATTTCCTTGCCAATCTTTCTGTGGTCACGCTCCTTAGCCTCCTCAAGTAACCTAAGGTGCTCCTCAAGCTCCTCGGCTGTCGGGAAACATACTCCGTAAATTCTCTGCATAACATGATTGTTAGCGTCACCCTTCCAGTAAACGCCCGAGTACTTTACAAGCTTGAAGTTCTTGCAAAGCTTTGTGTTATCAACATGAGGTCCACGGCAGAGGTCTGTGAAGTCACCCTGGTCATACACTGTGATGTTGCCGTCCTCAAGTCCGTTTATAAGGTCAAGCTTATACATATCGTCCTTGAACATCTCAAGAGCTTCAGCCTTAGTAACCTCTCTTCTGAAAATCTTCTTGCCTTCCTTGCAGACCTTCTTCATCTCCTTCTCGATAGCTGCGATAATCTCATCATTTACAGCCACATCGCCAAGGTCGATATCGTAGTAAAATCCTTCCTTTACAACAGGTCCTACCCAGAACTTAGCGTTAGGATAAAGGTGCTTAACAGCCTGTGCCATAACATGTGCACATGAATGATTGAGAGTATTCAGTCTCTCATCTGCTTTAAAATCTACCATTTTAAAAATCTCCTTATAATTTTTTATCACTTTGACGTAGCAATATACACATACAAAAAGCCCCCTATACAGTGGCTTTCCATCTGTATAAGGGGCGAATATACATATCCGCGGTTCCACCCTTATTATTCTCATTGAAATCTATATGAATACAATATATCCGGCAAGCAATGATTGAATAACTATCTTTCCGTATACAATAATAATTCAAAAGTCTGCACAATATATCATCATATATCAACAGGAATATCTCTTTGTGATGATAACGGAATCACCGTGCCGTATTAAGGCCGCTCGGAGGTGGTCTTCCCGAAACAGTATTCTAAGGCACTCGCATCGAATGTGTCTCTCTCTGAAAAATCTTATCCCGGTACTCTTCTCGTCAACACTTTACCTATGGAAGTATATTTCAAAAATGTTATAATGTCAAGCCTGAATATATTTTATTTTTGACAATTTTACTTTTTACAATGGCTCAATATTACATCCAATTTTCTTCAATCGTATATGACAGATTAACAAACATCGCATAGTATTTGTCTTTTGTCTGCTTTATTATGTCCATCGCAACCGCTTCATTATACGCATGTGCAACATTATTTCGCGAAGCAAGCGCATCCAGCCATAGCTCCTCATCCTGTATCATTCCTGCTTTATACGCAGTTTTAAGTATAGTCCTCGGAGAACCTGTAGCGCTGTCAGCATATCCATAATTTTCAAGAAGCTCCTTCATCGCTTTCCATGCCTGCTCAAAACATATTTCATACAGACCAACCATTCCGGCTGTCTCTACATTTCCATAAGGTTCTTTATAGTCATAAATATCCTTCAAATTATTTAATGCAGCTTTAAAATTGTCATATTTTTTCATACAACACAATTCCCTCTCGCTTGATTGACTCCAGCAATTCCTCCCTTACCGGTTTGTTCAAATCAATGATATCAAATTCCAGCAAAGTGGAGGTCTCCTCATCGACATCCAACATAAAACGGCTGCTCTTTCCTCCGCGAAACGCCAAATCCACATCACTGCGCTCTTTAAAATCACCTCTTGCCCGCGAACCGAATAGTATGACCTTCTCAACCTGATACTTCTTTGCAAGAGCGATAATTTCCTGTATCACCTTTTCCTTTATTCCGGTTGCCTTGTAATAAATCTGTTCCGACATAAAACAGCTTCCCCACAACTATTTATATTTCAATTTTTTCATCACCATGATGACCTATGTATAGATTGATAATATCCTGTAAAAATTGTCTGCCTATATACCACAATCACAATCGCTATTACATTAGGCAAGCACCTGCCTGCGTATTGTCTCCATAACATCATCGGTTACATAACCCGCCGCTGCCTTCACCGTCTCCGGTGCATAATCCATGGCATAGCCATAGGCCACCGTGCCAAGAAGCTTGATATCGTTGCCGCCATCGCCGAATGCCATAACCTCATCCATATCGATAGAATACTTACGGCAAAGCGCTTCAACACCGGACACCTTGCTTATTCCCTTCGCAACAAATTCCATCCAGTTGTTAGAATTATATACCAATTCAAATGTATCCATCCAGTTATCTTTAAAATAGCTGCTGCAGGAGTCAACTCCGTTTATCGCATACACCGACAGCTTGAGAAAATCGTCCTCTATTTTTCCAATATTCTTCACACTATCCACGAATGAAATGCTGTCCCGGTATCTATTGACAATAAAACCTCTGTATTTCTCCGTCTTAGGGCTAATATACAGCTTCTCGCGCCCATACAGGAGGAACTCACATCCCTCAGAGCATGTAATGTCCTCAGCCAGCGCTGTCACATCATCTTTATTCATTGAATTAATATCAAGAATTTTACCATCACTTATTGTCATGGCTCCGTCACTGCACACAAAATCCATCTTGTCCCTCACAGGTGCAAAGAGCCTGTGAAGATCGCTGTATCCTCTCCCGCTGGCCGCGGCAAAATGTATTCCACGCTCATAAAGTCTGTCAATAACCTCAAACACACTGTCATCAAAAGTGCCTTCGCCCCTGGCTAAAAGCGTTCCATCAACATCGCTTAATATAAGCTTAACCATAATCTGTACACCGCTGCCTTTTCCTAAAGCATAGCCTCAAGTGTAGTACGGATTGCCTTTATGAAATCTGTGCTGTTGAGAGTCTTTGCGTCCTTTATAGATGTTATAATTGCAAGATCACCTGTCATCTGGCCTCCCTCAACAGTATCAATCGTAGCCTTCTCAAGCTTATCTGCGAACTGCATCAGCTCCTTATTTGCGTCAAGCTCTCCTCTCTTTCTGAGAGCGCCTGTCCATGCAAAGATTGTAGCAATAGGGTTGGTGGATGTCTGCTCACCCTTGAGGTAACGATAATAATGACGCTGTACGGTGCCATGTGCTGCCTCGTACTCATAGTAGCCCTGTGGAGACACAAGCACTGATGTCATCATTGAGAGTGAACCGAACGCTGTCGCAACCATATCACTCATGACATCTCCGTCATAGTTCTTGCATGCCCAGATATATCCGCCCTCTGAACGTATAACTCTTGCCACAGCGTCATCGATAAGTGTGTAGAAATACTCTATTCCTGCTTCCTTGAACTTCTCTTCATATTCATTCTTAAAAATTTCCGCAAAAATATCCTTGAAGGTGTGGTCATACTTTTTAGATATGGTATCCTTCGTCGCAAACCATACATCCTGCTTCGTATCAAGCGCATAATTGAAGCAGCTTCTCGCAAAGCTCTCTATGGAAGCCTCCACATTATGCATGCCCTGAATAACTCCGGCACCCTTGAACTCATGGATAAGCTCCCTCTTCTCATTTCCTTCTGTGTCTGTATAGACAAGCTCGGCCTTACCTGCACCCGGAACCTTCATCTCAACAGCCTTATACACATCGCCGTAGGCATGTCTGGCAATCGTTATAGGCTTCTTCCAGTTCTTGACAAGCGGTTCAATGCCCTTAACTATAATCGGAGCGCGGAAAACCGTTCCGTCAAGTATTGAACGGATTGTTCCGTTAGGACTCTTCCACATTTCCTTGAGGTTATACTCTGTCATTCTGGCTGCGTTAGGTGTGATGGTTGCACACTTAACGGCCACACCATATTTCTTAGTTGCCATGGCTGCGTCAACTGTGACCTGATCATTTGTCTCATTTCTGTACTCAAGACCCAAATCATAATACTCTGTGTTAAGCTCGACAAAAGGAAGCAGAAGCTCATCCTTAATCACCTTCCAAAGTACTCTTGTCATCTCGTCTCCGTCCATCTCCACAAGAGGTATAGTCATCTTAATCTTATCCATAAAGTCCTCCATCTGCACATGCTCACCACGGCACTATATTTTTCGATTAACCTCAAATGCTCTAATGACTGCATTTTTCTTCTTGTATCATACAATATGATTATTAAAAAAACAAGGTATGTTTTGATGAAAAAAATACATAAAGCCGGTAACACATTTCCATTCGCGGCATATTATGAAGTGTATAAAGATTTTGGAGGAAACTATAGTGAGTGATTTAGCAGCAACAAACTGTGGATGCGGCGGCGGATGTGGAGGTTCCAACAACGGAGGCTGCAACAGCTGCAATATTATCATCTGGATAATTCTTCTCTCCTGCCTGTGCGGCAACGGCAACGGAACATCTCTTTCCAATGTCTTCGGCTGCGGCAATGGTGATGACTGCGGCTGCGGCGGCGGATGCGGCAACAACAGTTGTATATGGTTGATTCTTATTCTTCTTTTCTGCGGCGGTGGATGCGGCTTCTAAAAGGCTGCAGACGCAAAGGGCAGGGGTGTTATTTCCCTGCCCTTTCCTTTATTGTTGGCTTTTTTCGTCATCTTTTCTTTATAATCTTAACTACCAATACAATCGCCATTATAATTATGACTATTCCCGGGCAAAGTAAACCGCCAATCCCCAACCTGTCAAGCCCCTTGTGGCATATTTTTTTTATATATGCATATATTTTATCGATAACCCATCCCACTACATAAAAAGGACCCACGCCCATGCCACCAAAACCACCGCACCAGTCAATAATACAAACTGAATTTGATGAGCGGACCATCGGAAGAAGCACGCAGCTTCTCAAGGCTCTCATTCCATTTTTAGAGCCTTCACAGCAGAAAATGTTCGGACTCATGGTGCGCATAATCGAATTTAACATGACACTCGATTTCTTTAATCACAACCGCATTCCGGCATGTATGTTCAAGCCTCCATGTGGGGATGATATGCTCTCAGAGCTTAAGGGCTACTGCTCACCAGAGGAACAGAAGCAGCTTGATATGATGATTGGCATGATTAAGGCACAGAAAATTCAGGCTGCACTCAATTCCAATCCATGTCCCCCGCCGACACCCGGCAAGCCTCCATGTGTACCCGGCGGCAGGCCTCCTGATAAACCTTCCGGTGCTCCATGCGGCAAGCCTGCCGGTAAGCCACCATTTACTCCCGGCGATAATCCTTGCGGCAAGCCTCATGGCGCTCCAGACGATAATCCTTGTAGCAGGCCGCATGACACTCCGGGTGACAAACCGCCGCAAAAGCCTCCATGTGCCTGTAACTCCGGCGATGGTAGGCAGTATGAAAATACGCACAACCGGCCAGATAGCTGTCCTCCGCCAAAACCACCTTATCAGCCATATCAGCCTTCTCCGCTCGATATGCTCTCAGGACTTTTGTCACCGGAACAGCTAGCACAGTGCCGTAAATTTGAATCGCTCTTATGATTTTTTATTGACTATGAAAGGAGTTTTAATATGAACACATCACACATCACGGAGGGGCTCGACCCACGCAAGGCAGCTCTTATAAACAATTTTGCCAACATAGCTAAGGGAAAAGGCAGCGATGAAATGCTCCCGCTCCTCCTCGCCGTTTCAAACAAGGCAAAAAAAGAAGGCATCAGCTTCACACAGGATGAAACCAATGCCATAATAAATATATTGAGGGATGATATGAACCCTGAACAGCAGGGAAAATTAGACCTCTTCATGCAAATGCTCAAAAACGCTTAGTTACTCATTGTCTGTACTCTCATTTTTACCCGGTCTTTTAAGCTCCTTGATTGTAGTCTTAAAGCTGTCGAAAAGCTCTGAATATCTTGTAGACCTAGCCGATGGGTTACGTTCAAGGAGACTCTTAATACGTCTGAACTCGCCTTTCTCCATTCCGGACAACCTGTTTGCAACCTTTTCCTTAAAGTTCTCAACATCATTGTCAAATACAGCCGCAATGACATCCATGCGCTTCTGTGCACGCTGCACGCTTTCCATCTCGGAAATATGCTTCAATATCTCCTTTAAATCAAGAGCATCCCTGATAGATATTCCAAGATCCATGCTTCCGAACATCACAAGAAATACTGTCAGCACTTCCGTCGCAGTCTGCGAGAGACTGAGCACAGCATGTTCAATCGGCTTATGTATGAACTTTATCATAAGAATTGAAAATAATCCCCACACTATTGATGTCGGCAGGCTGATGTAACCTTTTATGTTAGTAGGAATATTGGTATAGTCCCAATATCTTACATGAAATACAGCCTCCATCGTGCAGCCTGTCACAAGCTCAAGTGCCGAAGCGCCAAGCATACCACATATAAATACAAGCCAAAGATTATCCTTGACAGGAAGCGTCGCAAAAAGTATAGCCATCGCACCGAAACCATATATCGGTATGAGCGGTCCATGAAGGAAACCACGATTTACGAATTTATGCTCTCTGATTGACACATAACTTGTCTCCCATATCCAGCCCAAAAAGCAATATGCGAAAAAGAATATTATTATCTGTAAAAAAGAATACTGTGTCATACAAACCTCATTTCCAAACGGTCATTGCCCCGCCCTTATCAATTAATACTCCTCCGCAATATCTATCTCTTCCTGCTCCGCCTCAATCGTCATCGGACTAAGAGGAGTATGACGAAGGTACACAAGCCAGTAACCTATTCCAACGATTCCGGCTCCGCCGACAATATTTCCAAGTGTGACCGGAAGGAGATTTTTTAAGAGAAAGCTTCCGAAGTTAAGCCCTGCGGCAGCAATACCATATTCGCCTGCGGCAGCTATTCCGGCTATGCCAAAATATATGTCCGCAATGCTGTGTTCAAAACCGCACAATACGAACAGCATTACCGGCCAGAAGCTCATAAGCAGCTTTCCCGACACTCTCTTAGCGGCAAACGCAGCCCACACGGCAATACATACAAGGATATTGCACAATACGCCTCTCATAAATGCCTCAGAAAAGCTCTGGTTTATCCGCGACATTGCCGCGGCAACAACATTCTGTGCAAGAAGTCCGTTGTACAAATCAGGTACATGGGAATATACAACCATAACCGCAACAAAACCGGCTCCGATAAAGTTCCCAAGAAATACAAAGAACCAGTTCTTAAGCATGCCGGCTACGGTTGCCTTTTTCTGCAGAACGCTTATTATAATCAGATTATTTCCGGTAAAGAGTTCACTTCCGGCAACAAGAACCATAGCCATTCCGGCGGGAAATACACACGCGCTGACAAGTCTTGCAACTGAAGCTGAGGCAATGGTTGCGGAAGCTGTTGTCGAAGCAATTCCCGCAAAGCCTATGAACATTCCAGCAAAAAAGCCAAGTATCAGCATCTTCCACGCTGACAACTTAACCTTGTGAATACCAATCTCAACAAAATTTCTTGCAATTTCAAGTGGTGAATGCATACAATTTCTCCTTACACATTAATTATGGCATCTATATAATTGCAAAAATCAGTGTGTAACAGCCGGATATCATGCAATTTCTCCGGAACACCGCACAACTGTTTACCAGCAAAATGATTACCGCAATTATATGTTCCAATATAGAATAATGCCATGGCAGCACTGTCACAGCATTATTCAAAGTAATCAATTATTTACATACAATGTTTACAATCTTGCCCGGAACATAGATTTCCTTGACGATGTTCGGTGTCAGCTTCTCCTTAACTGCATCCTTAGCAGCCGCAAGAACTGTATCCTTATCGGCATCCTTTGAAACCTTGACAACACCCTTGGTCTTACCGTTAATCTGAACTGCAATCTCGATGGCATCCTCAACTGTAAGCTCCTCTATGAACTGTGGCCATGCCTCGTATGCGATTGTATCGTCATGTCCTAATACAGACCAGAGCTCCTCACCTACATGAGGACAGATACATGAAAGCATCTTTATAAATCCTTCTGCATACTCCTTCGGGCATGTTCCTGTCTTGTAGAGCTGGTTTACGAATATCATCATCTGGCTGATGGCAGTATTAAAAGCAAGGTTCTCAAAGTCGTTCGTAACCTTCTTTACAGTCTGATGGTAGAGCATTGTAAGCTCATCCTTGTTCGCATCCGAAATGTTATCCGGATTAGTAAAGAAATTCCATACTCTCACGATGAAACGCTTAGCACCCTCAACACCTGTTGCGCTCCATGGCTTAGAAGCTTCAAGAGGTCCCATGAACATCTCATAGAGTCTTAAGGTATCTGCACCATAATCCCTCACGATATCACTAGGATTTACAACGAACTCAGGAAAACGCTTACCCATCTTGATTCCGTTAGAGCCAAGAATCATTCCCTGATGAACAAGCTTCTTAAACGGCTCCTTTACAGGTGAGAGTCCCTTGTCATAGAGGAAACGGTTCCAGATTCTTGAATACATAAGATGACCTACAGCATGCTCCGGTCCCCCGATGTATAAATCAACAGGCATCCAGTGCTTTAAAAGCTCCTGATCAGCGAACTCTTTATCGTTATCCGGGTCAATGTATCTCATATAATACCAGCTCGAACCGGCACTTCCCGGCATTGTAGATGTCTCTCTCCTGCCCTTTAAGCCATTGTGATTGTACTGCTTCCACTCTGTAGCGTTCTCAAGAGGTGCCTGTCCGTTCTTTCCCTTATAATCCTCAAGCTCAGGAAGTACAAGCGGAAGCTCATCATCTGCAAGCACATGTATTGAACCATCCTCAAGATATACAATAGGTACAGGCTCACCCCAGTATCTCTGTCTTGCAAAAATCCACTCTCGGAAGTGATAGTTGACCTTTCTTCTGGCAATTCCCATTCCGACAAGCTTATCTGTGATAGCCTTCTTAGCCTCCTCAACGGTAAGACCTGTAAACTCCTCCGAATTGATGAGCTTACAACCCTTTCCTAGGTAATCCCCCTTCTCAAAAGCATGCTCACTCACATCTGCACCATCAATTACCTGAATCATCGGAATATTGTGTGCAACAGCGTACTCAAAATCTCTCTGGTCATGTGTAGGAACCGCCATAACAGCACCTGTTCCATAACTTGCAAGTACGAAATCTCCTATAAATACAGGAACCTCCATGCCATTTACAGGGTTAACCGCATATATTCCCTTGAGCTTACAGCCAGACTTGGTCTTGTTAAGCTCAGTACGATCCATATCGTTTTTCTTGAGTGTCTCTGCGATGTATGCCTCAACCTCTTCCTTATTCTCTATTCTCGGCATAAGTTCCCTGACAAGCTGTCCGTCCGGTGCAAGAACCATGAATGTGATACCATAGATTGTCTCTATACAGGTCGTGTAAATGGAGAACTCTCCGCCGCCTACAATCTTAAAATCAACCTCAACGCCCTCTGACTTGCCAATCCAGTGTCTCTGCATATCCTTAGTCGACTCAGGCCAGTCTATCTCATTAAGCCCCTCAAGAAGCTTCTCTGCGAATGCCGGCTGATCGATTACCCACTGCTTCATGTTCTTTCTGACTACAGGATAACCGCCTCTCTCAGACTTGCCGTCAATTACCTCGTCATTGGAAAGAACTGTCCCCAGCTCCTCACACCAGTTAACCGGCATGTCAACAAGCTTGGCATAGCCTGCAAGATAGAGCTGTTTAAAAATCCACTGTGTCCACTTATAGAACTTAGGGTCACTTGTCGCAAGCATCTTTGTCCAGTCATAGTCAAAGCCTAACTCTTTAAGCTGCTTTGAGAATGTCTCAATATTACTCTCGGTAAACCCATTAGGATGATGCCCTGTAGATACGGCATACTGTTCTGCCGGGAGTCCGAAGGAATCATAGCCCATCGGGTGAAGCACATTGTAGCCCTGCATTCTTTTCATTCTTGACATAATATCTGTTGCCGTATATCCTTCCGGATGTCCTGCATGAAGACCTACGCCTGAAGGGTAAGGGAACATATCAAGCACATAGTACTTAGGCTTGGAAAAATCCCACACATCAGTCTTAAAGGTCTGGTGTTCATCCCAATATTTCTGCCATTTTTTTTCAATTGTTTTGTGATTATAAGCTTCCTGCTGCATTTTCTGTTTCCTCCAAAAATCATTAAACCTCATGATATATTTTTTCTATTATTTTGTCAAATAGAAATTACAATCATGCTATATAGTAAAATCAAGGCATGTCCTCACCGCAGTATACGGTCTTACCCTGCCGTCCGCAACCGCAACATGCGCAGGATTCACGGCATAAGCCTTAAGCGCCTCCTCATCGGTAAAGGTCGAATCCAGCATAACGTCAGCATTGGAGCCTGCAAGACCATTGGTATGTACATGTATCTCCACAAGACCCGGTATCCTTCCGGCAAGACCTTCAAGTCCCTCCTTGATTCCTGCCTTTACGCTCTCAGTCTCTTTTTCGTCCATTTCCTTAAGCTTCCATAAAATAACATGCTTTACCATAATATCCTCCATCTGTCTGTTAAATATTCTACATATCCTTCACTGCATTCTCAACATTGCTTATCATTCTGTGATAGCCCTCAAGTGTAATCATACCGTCCGAATCCTCGACACGTCTTCCGCAGCAGCGCACCATTATCCTGCCAAGCTTCGGGTGCTTCCATCGATAATGAAGCTGTACAATCTTGTCAGACTCTATCATCTTCTTCACATTCTCATCGACATAGTCCTTGAAGCGTTCATCTATTCTGTCATACCAGTAGTGATAACACTCCTGCGGTGTGTATTTCCTGTCAACAGCTATTACCTTCTCCATCGTCTCATCGGTATGCAGCTCACAGTAATTCTCTTTTTCATTTATTCGTATAATCCATAATCCAAGCTCCGTCTTTCTAAGAATATCCTTGGTATTGAAATAGATAACCTGCATTCTGTCCTTGAACTCATAGAGCTTCCGGACAAATTTCTCATGTTCCTCGTATTCACTTGTGTGACTATTGAGGAACAGATTTTCAAACTTATCCTTCTCGCATGGCTTCGAGAACAGATAGCCCTGTATAAGGTTCGGTGACAATCCCTCCAGCACCGTAAGCTCCTGCACACTCTCCACTCCCTCGCAGCATATACGGATTGAATTATTCTTGGCAAACTCAATCATATTGCTTATAAGCCTGTAATTATAGGTTGCCTCCTCGACACCTCTTACGAACATCCTGTCAATCTTAATCTCATTTACATTGAGCTTCTTAAGATAGCCCATGCTTGCATAACCGGTTCCGAAATCATCGATGGATATCTCAATTCCCGCATCACGCCAGCAATTAAAAATATCCATAAAATTGTCATTGCCCTGAAGCTGTATGGACTCCGTAATCTCAATGGTCAGGGCACTTCCCGGCAGACCGGATTTCCTCAAAATATTGAGAACCCTTTCGGCAATATCCTTCTCCTTAAGCTGCACAGCTGAAACATTGACGCTCATGCTGAAATCCTTGTCGAACCTTCTCCATTCCTTACACTGCTCAAGTGCGGTTGCAAGAACCCACATTCCCACGACATTGATAAGCTTAGACTGCTCGAGAAGCGGTATAAATTCATCAGGATATACTTGTCCTCTCTTCTCCGAATGATAGCGGAGCAGTGCCTCCGCTCCGTATACCTGATAGTTTCCTGTCTTAACCTGCGGCTGATAACATAGGTAAAAGCCCTCACAGCCATTCTTTACACTAAGCTGTAATTCATCAAGAAACTGAAGTGATTTTACTCTCTGCTCTAAATCCTGCTGTGAAAAGAATGACACTGAACCGATTCCCGAAGCCTTCGCCTTCTCAAAGGTCATCTCCACGCATGAATACATATCCTCCTCCGTGCCGAACATATCCGTGTTGTTAGGCACAACCCCTGCCGAGAGGGTGCAGGTATCAGACATTTCCTTCAAAAATCCGTTGAAGATCTTTTTCACTTCATTTTCATTGTCAGCATCAAGGTACATCGCAAAACAATTATTTTCCACATGCCATATTCTATGGAGGGAAACTCTTTTTTCAAAAACCTCTGCACATCTTCTAATCACTTCATCCCCATAATGCCTGCCATGTTTAAGATTGATGTTGGCAAGATTATCTACGCCGATCATCATAAAATAGCCTGTATTTTTCCCATAGAAATCCTTTTTCAGGTCTATAAGCATCTTATTCTTATTAAACAGCTTGGTGAGAGGATTATAGAAAAATCTCAGCTTCTTGTCGGACACCATTCCTATCATGACAAAAGGCTTACCCTTGTCATCATTGATTACCGTTCCCCTGCAGCTGATCCATACAGCCTCACCGTTTCGGTTAATCCAACGGTAATTCATATTGTGTGTCTGCTTTTTTCCATCTATTATCTTCTGCAGATCCTCATGCAGTGCCTGCCTGTCTGCGGGATAGACAATCTTTTCCATATCAGCTATCGTGCTCATAGCCTTACCGTCCTGCCTCAGTGCATAGCTCTCATCTATATCGCCAAAAAACCAGTTCTGATCTCTTGTTATATCCCACAGATACAGATACGAATCCGTTGACTTTGATACAATGTTGAGCACATTGAGATAATTCTTGATTCTCTCCTCACAATACACAGGAAATTCCCTTTTCATCCTGTATTTCACATCATACATCATCTCATCGCTGCGGTTGAAAAGCTGTTCCATGCTCTCGCCCTGCTTTTCACGCACCCCATATCCGCATGCAACCGATATAGGCATAACACGGTTCTGATTTTTTTCTTCAATAAAACCTTCAAACTGTCCAAGCGATGCAAGAATCTTCGTCTGTTCTCCCGCCTCGATAAGCACACAGAATTCATCTCCGCCTATTCTGTAACATTTTCCCATACCTTCAAACGCCCTGCTCAGGCATTCTCCCGCATCCTTAATTGCTCTGTCGCCCTCTATATGACCATATCTGTCATTGCACAGCTTAAGATTATTGACATCTGCCACTATGCACGCCGCATTGGGTTTATTTTCAAATGCGTTAAGCTCCCTTGTAAAAGCCGCACGGTTTTCAAGCCCTGTGAGTGAATCAAGGTATGCCAGCTTTTCCAGCTCCCATTGATATTTCTGTTCTATCGTCATAATATCATCTATATGATGAAACGCCAATATGACATTTCCGTCAAACTCCTTCTCGTCAATGCACACAATCTGCACCTCAAAGAAACGCTGCCCGGCTGCATTCGGCACACTCTCGTATCTGTAAACAACCCTGCCCTTTTTTGACAGCTCCTCCAACAGGCTCTCCCTCTGCATCACCCGCAAAAATTCCTTGCTGTTTGCCGGAGCTACATATTTGTCGCAGTACAGTCTGATTATCTCCGTATAACTGCTTCTTATTCTCTGCAGCATCTGGGGTATCTTTGCCGCATTTGCAACAGATGACACTGTCAGCGGTTCCACGAAGTCATCCTTAAGCCCCACATGGTATACCGCTGTATAATCACGGCAGAGCACCTCCAGAAAACGTCTCTCAAGGTCAGGCTTCATTGTGCTCTCCGCCTGAGCATGCTCTAAAGCCTCAATTTTCTTTTCCAATACTTCTGTATCCATTATCCAATCCTCTTTTCCGCTCTAGTACCACTTAAAATCTACCTTTTCCATACATTTAATGATTGAATATAAATATTATTTACAATATTAAATTCATTTTAACATATAGACAAAAATATTTCCATATTTTTCACTCAACAAAGCTATATCTTTTGCAATATTTATTTATATTTTATAATTTGCTTACATTACAGAAAATTAACGATATTTATAACAAAATTTTCTCTTTTATTTTTTTCTGCATAATTTATAATTGTGTTAACATCTGTTATACACAAAATATATAGAAAGAAGGTACTCAATATGACAATGGCGGCAGCAATAATCTCGGGCAATCTCGAAGCAGTAAAAAAAATACAGCTTGAAAATCCCTCCTGTATAGACGAGCTGTATAACGGTATCACACTTCCTAATCTGGCGGCTTCAACAGGAAATACTGAGATTTTTAAATATATTGTAGAATATTCTCGTGCAAGCTTCAATGAAACTGATGATGATAACAGAACTGTTCTCTTTTATGCCGTCCCAACAGATAATGTTGAGCTTGTAAAATATATAGTAGAACGGCTGGGGTTTTCCGGACTTTCAGGAGATAGAAATCTTGTCACTCCTTATGATATTGCGATAGAAAGCGGAGCAAAGAAGGTTATCTCTTATTTTAAAGAATTATACGGTGATATTGACGGCATGTACAGAAACCCGATACGCACAGGCATGCACCCCGACCCTTCTATTGTATGCGTTGGCGATGATTTCTATATGGTCAACTCCTCATTCATATATTTTCCATGTATTCCAATATCCCATTCAAAGGATTTAATACACTGGGAAATAATAGGACATGCCATAACCAATCCCGAATGGGCGTATATAAATGAGCTTGAGGGCGGCCGCGGCTACTGGGCACCCGATATATCGTACTATAATGGCAGATTCTATATCACTGCCACCTACAGGTTAAATGACACAGGCACGGTATACAGGCGGCAGATGGTTGTATCATCAGATAAGCCTGAGGGACCTTACTGCAAGCCTTCATTCATTGATGAAGATGGTATCGACCCATCAATATTCACCGACGATGATGGCAGGAGATATATGCTGTTAAACCGCGGTGCCAGAATATTCGAGATAAGCAGCGACGGCACAAGACAGCTAAGCCCTGCAGCACTTCTGTATTACGGAAGCCAGAAGCGTGCACCGGAGGGTTCACACCTTCTGAAAAAGGACGGTTGGTACTATCTTTTTCAGGCCGAAGGTGGCACCGGGGAAGGCCACCGCATAACCGTGGCGCGAAGCCGCAGCCTGTTCGGGGTATATGAGCCATGCCCTTTCAACCCTATAATGAGACAGACCAACCCAAAGGCAGGCATACAGCGCTGTGGACACGGCAAGCCGGTAAAAACACCGAACGGAGAATGGTTCATCCCTTACCTGTGCGGCAGGCAGGTCGAGGGTAAATACAGTCTTCTCGGCCGTGAGACGGCGCTTGACAGAATAACATGGACGGCAGACGGCTGGCCTATGGTTAATAATCTCGAAGGACCAAGCACCCTCGCTAAAAAGCCAAATCTTCCGGAGCATGCTTTTGCGCCTGCCGCCTATGACAGCTTCGGTTCAGGCGATAACCTGTCCCCTGTGTGGTCATGGGTGCGTGTGCCGGAGCCAGATGCTTATAAATTGATTTCCAAAGGCACTGATACTATTAATTATATAGGTGGTAATCCTATCGGTAATTCTATCAGCACAATGGCAGATATCAACACACATGCAGATTGCAGCATACATGCAGGCTGCAGCACGCTTCTGCTGCGTGCAGGACGCACACCGCTCTCCACAATGTACTCAAGAAATATCCTTGTCCGTCCGCAGGAAAAATTCTGCTTTACCATCACGGCAGCGCTGAGCCTTGACAGCGATGTACTGCACTATACCGGTGGTGAAGCCGGCGTCACCTGCTATTATGATGAAAATACATATCTCACCTTCAATGTTGTGAACAATAACGGCAGACTGCTTCTCAAGGTGAGCGAACACATCGACACCGCAACCACCGACGCGGCGTGTTTCGAACTTGGTACAGCACCGGCTGTCACTGCCTCAGCTCATGACGCACCTGTTATCACTGCCTCAAGCCTTGACGCACTCTCTTCCGGCTTAATCATTGAATTTAAGATAGACACCGGCTATCTCAGAAGAGATTTTTCATACCGGATAGCGGATACCTCCAATATGAATGATTTTACCGGCAGCAATGCAGCCTCGGACGATATAGCTGATAATATAGCCTCTGAAAATGACACATCTTTCACCCATGTATGTACGCTTGAGAACGTATATTATCTCTGCGATGAAGGACTTAAAAAGGGCAAGCGCTTCACCGGCGCAATGCACGGAATGTACGCATATCTTCCATCACGTAATACGGCAGGCTCCTCAGAGCTTCCGGAAGATGAACAGTGTGTGTATGCGGAGTTTATAAGTTATAACTAATTTTGCCGATAGAGCATAGGCGGCTGGAACATGGGTGGTGGCTGCTTGGGACACTGGTGTCAGACCCCTGTCCCAAGTTCCGGGACAGGGGTCTGTCACCAGTGTCCGAACTGCATTCCCCCATACAGTATATGCTTATAACAATACCGCTGTCACGAAACAGCGGTATTTGTCACGAAATCTTTAATTTACAGCTCAATACCATTTTTCCTAAGCAGCTCTCTCGCCGATTCAACCGAATCGACCCCGGTCTTATTCTTAATCGGTGCGAACTCCTTCCCGCGCACCACCTCAAAAGGCAGACAGCTGTCAAGCATCTGTATCATGTCGAGAATGAACTGCTCATACTTATAGCCGTTCGGCTCCTCCGGCTTGACAAGCTCACCGGCTTCGTTGATATATGGTATCTTCTTTGCCGACTTATGATAAGGAAGCTTTCTCTCCAAAAGGTTCACAAGCTTGTCAACCTTGAACAGATAGTTGAGGATTACACCGAAGTTATATGCATACTCACCGTTCTCATCCCTCTGTGTGAGCATATCCTCTGTCAGCTCAATATACTCCACTATCGAAGGTCTGCCGTCCTCGGTGCACATAACACCTACCTTCTCCTGTGGGTTAACCTTTCTTATAACCTTAGAGCCAACCGAATATCCACCCTCAAGCACAGCCCCGGCAAAAACCGGATCTGCTATGCTCTGCAGCACATTATCAACCGCGAACACGTTGAGCCACTCTATGCCCCTTTTCTCCACAAGCTCAAGAAGCCCGCTCTTCTTCATTGAAAGGAACCAGCCACCGTTGCCGTTAGGCGATGTGGCTATGCTGTCCTTCGCCTCCATGTATACTTTTCCGTCAAAGTCGGCAGCCGGAGCCATGTCCTGCTTGAAAAAAGCAATATAGTCCTTATCATAACCGAAATAGTCATGCTCCTTGAAAAATCCTACCGTCGCATCATGGTTCTTTTCGCTGGTCATAACAAAAAGCTGGATATAATTACCCGCCTTCTCCACAACCTTCATAAGATTTTCTATAAGTCTCTGGAAAATATACACCGGCTTGCTGATTCCGATATCGTACATTCCCTTGGGTGCATCAGAGCCAAGCCTTGTACCCATTCCTCCCGCAAGAAGGACAGCACCAAGCTTACCCGCCTTGACTGCCTCCATTCCGATACGCTCAAATCTTTCCCTCCCCATATCTATCTCAGGTATTGTCATAGCCTTGATAGGTGCAATTGTGCCGCGTTTTCCCGTCTCCGCCGCCTGTCCAATCACCGTAAAGTCCGTTCTGTCTATCTGTTCAATGAGCGTATTTCTCTGCTCATCCAGAAGTTCATCATAATATTTAAGTACATGCTCCTGCCCATACTTCTTAAGCTTTTCCATTGCAGCATTATAATTCATGGTTATTCTCCATTTCACTGATTTTTATTTTACAAGCTGTTCCGCTTCCACAAACACAACTGTTATTCTAGTACCAATATCAGGTCTGGTCAAGATATTAAAGTATCCATTGTGTCTGTCGACTATCCACTTTGCAATGGAAAGCCCCAGCCCTGTTCCGCCCGTCTTGTGCTCCCGTGCTTCATCAGAACGATAAAAACGCTCAAAAATATGTTCAACATCCGCCTCATGCATGCCTATACCATTGTCCTGCACACTGAAAAATACCCCTTCCGGCTTCTTTCCTGTGCGTATGGTTATGGCATCGCCCTTCTGTGTATACTTAGCCGCATTGTCTATAAGTATTCTTGCACACTGCTTTATCATTGATACATCGCCGCTCATCTGCGCCTGCTCCCCAATGAATTCATACTCATGCTCCGTGTCAATCATCTTTGACTCCTCAAAGACCTCCCCCATGAGTTCATCAAGCTGTATATTCTCAATCTGCAGGCTGTTTCTTCCGCTATCGCCCCTGGCAAGGAAAAGGAGCTGCTCCACAAGCTTCTGCATGTGCTCCGACTCATTTTTAATCGCCTCGATAGATTCATCAAGAATGCTCTCATCCTCCTTGCCCCAGCGGTCAAGCATATCCGCATAGCCCCTTATAACAGCTATCGGAGTCCTTAGCTCATGCGAGGCATCCGACACAAAACGCGACTGCTGTCTGTAGGTCTCCCTCATCCTGTCAAGCAGATGATTGAGTGCATTTTCAATGCCCTGAAGCTCCTTATTGTCCGTGTTGATTTTAGTGTCAAGGGACGCTGTGTTGACATTCTCTATCGCAGCCTCAAGGCTTTTAAAATTACGCTGGTCATAAGCCATGTTCGTCAGCTTTTCCGTCTTTTTCGCCATCTCCCTGATTGGCAGGAGCTTGTCATTTATATTATTTTTCATATTCGCCGACATTACAAGCACCGAAAAAAACTGGGTCACCAGAATCGCCGCACCAACAATAATTACAACACGCGCCTCATTGCTGCTTATACTGAGCGACTGTGTATTTCCATTCTCATCCGTCATATTATACTTAAAAAAATCGCTTCCTGTATTCCATTCCACGCTGCGCTGCGTTCCCACTTTAAATACCCCGAATGCCGTCTTTTCAGCTATAAAAAGTCCAAACACAACCGCCACAACGCAGATAAGCACATCCATTTTCAGGATGTGCCACACAAATCTGCCGACAAATGAAGCATTGATACGCCTTGCAATCGAATACATCTTCTTCGCGCTGTTAGGCTGTCCCTTTGCCTCTGTCTGTGCTTTATTTACATCTGCTGCGCTATACTCACTGTTCATCTTTGATGACATAACCCACTCCTCTGACCGTTGATATAAGCTTAATTCCGAATGCATCATCTATCTTGGTGCGGATATAACGCACATATACATCTATAACATTAGTTTCCCCTGAGTAATCATATCCGCATACCTTCTCAAGCAATGTGTCCCTGCTCATAACTATATTCTTATTCTCAAGCAGATACTCAAGAAGTGAGAACTCCCTGTGAGTCAATTCCACAAGCACTGTGTCAACCCTGACCTCATGTCTTGCCTTGTCAAGACTGACTCTCCCGCATGAAAGTACATCGGATTTCGGATGTATTACTGCCATATCTGATGATTTTTTCAACGCAACCCTTATTCTTGCAAGAAGCTCCTCGATGGCGAACGGCTTCGTTATGTAATCATCGGCTCCAAGGTCAAGCCCCGAAACCTTATCCATGACCGCATCCCTCGCCGTCACCATGATGACAGGCATATTGCTTGACCTCCTGAGCCTTCTTAGAAGCTCCATTCCGTTTAGCTCAGGGAGCATGACATCAAGCAGCATTAAATCGTATTTTCCGCTCTCCGCCATGGCAAGACCGGTTCTCCCATCAACAGCCTTGCCTACCTCATAGCCCTCATGCTTAAGCTCCAGCTCAATAAATCTCGCAATCTTCTCTTCATCCTCAACAATCAATACAGCAGCCATACATCCCTCTTTTTTGGTAATTGTAAAATGCAAATCTGCCACATAGCAGCTGTACAGCTTTGCTGACACACTGCACATTTCAATTACCCATATTAGTTTTATATTTTTACATCAAACATAGCAAGGTCAAAACATGCTCTGAAATATAATACTTTATACACTAATACATTAAAACAGCATGTTTTGACCCCTACATCACATCAATCACTTTATATGCTGATTAGCAATTACTCGTTGAACTCCTTCTTGATGTTCTCTGTGACATCAGAAGCCTTGTCCATCGCCTTATTGAACACGTCATCCCTCCTAAATACAGGACCTGAAAAGCCATATCTGAATGAGAAGAACAATCCGACAATCAGAAGCGGAACACATACCCAGAATGCAAGTAAAAGCAAAAGCACACATACCGTGATAGGCATTTTGATTATCTCCTCACCATTCCTGGTCACATCAAAGAAATTCTCATTGCCAATCTTGATAACCTTTCCTACCCACTTGAAAAACTTTGCGAGCAAATCACCGAAGGTAACCCTCTTCACCTTCACTTCAACTTCATCATACGCCGCTGTTCTCCCGGCACCGGTATTCTGCTCCGTAGTGTAACTTGAATACTGTGGTGCGCCCGTCTTGCCAAGCTGCTCTAAATATACAACCGCATCAAGCATATCAAAATCGCATGCATTTAACGCCGCCTTGGCATCCTCAAGGCTAACCCCTGTCCTCTGCGATAGCTTCATCGCCCTGTCAAATTTCTCTTCACTGCTAAGTTCCATAATTATTTTCCTCCGTTTTCTCTTTTTATTATATCCTTATTGATTGAAGCTTTACAAGTATAATCTCATCAGAGCACGCTGTTTTTATATAGCGTTTTTGATTTCTGATTCATTATCTCTTGCCGATGGTTATAATATAAGCTTGGAAAATTAATCTAAAAGGGGAGAAAGATTAAAAATAGGTTAAATTATAATTATTGAGCTGCGGCTATATTCTGATATAATCAAACTGTTGTCGCACCCATTCTGGCAATAGAAATGGGGTGTCTAAATGGAAATCCTTATCTCATTTTTTGTTTTCGTTGTGGCAGGCATAGTCAGCTACCATATATGCAAATGGCTGGACGGCGACAATATCGACAATTAGCCAAAGCGGAGGCTCTACCGTACAAAAAGAGAAGAAACCCCACAAGCTAGCACCTTGTGGGGTTTCGTTTTAGTGTCTAAATGCCTTATCTCTTTTAGCTGCCGCCATTGTAACATATGCACCAGCCAAAATCAAGTATTCCCTTTTTTCAAAAAATATTTCTGGGACACTTGGTGTCAGACCCCTGTCCCAGGCTGGCTGGGACAGGGGTCTGACACCGGTGTCCCACTATTTAATCTTGAGGGCGCGCGTAGCATTGAGAACCGCAAGCACCATGACACCGACATCGGCGAAGATGGCAACCCACATGTTGGCAATTCCGATTGCGCCGAGTAAAAGGCATACCAGCTTGACCGCAAGGGCAAATACGATGTTCTGTCTTACAATTGTGAGGGTTCTTGTTGAGATTCTCATGGCAAGCGCAAGCTTTGCAGGGTCATCATCCATGAGGACAACGTCCGCAGCCTCAATGGCTGCGTCTGAGCCAAGGGCACCCATCGCAACACCGATATCAGCTCTTGAAAGAACCGGTGCATCATTGATACCGTCACCGACGAATGCAAGATTCTCCTTCGCACCCTTCTCGCCAAGAAGTCTCTCAACCTGTGCTACCTTGTCTGCCGGAAGAAGCTCACTGTGTATCTCATCAAGACCAAGCTCTGTACCCACACGCTGTGCGGTCCTGGCTGTGTCTCCCGTGAGCATTACGGTCTTTATGCCACCCGCCTTAAGACCGGCTATAGCCTCCTTTGATGTCGGCTTGACAACATCAGATATGGTAATACAGCCGGCATACACGCCATCTATCGCAACATACACCGCTGTTCCGTCATCATGCTCCGATGTGACAGAGGCACCGACCTTGTTCATAAGCTTGACATTACCTGCGGCAACCTTCTTTCCGTCAACCACTGCCTTTACACCATGGCCTGCAACCTCCTCGATGCCGCTCACACGTTCAAGCTCAAGCTTATCCGCATAAGACTTTTTAAGACTGAGGCTTATAGGATGGCTTGAACCGCTCTCAGCGTATGCAGCATAGTATAAAAGCTCATCCTGTGAAAAACCGTTCTCCGGATAATTTCCGGTGACCTCGAACACACCCTTAGTGAGTGTTCCGGTCTTATCAAACACAATGTATTTCGTGGCTGCAAGAGCCTCAAGATAGTTAGAACCCTTGACAAGGATACCGTTTGTCGAGGCACAGCCGATTCCGCCAAAGAAGCTGAGTGGAATGGAGATTACAAGTGCACACGGGCAGCTTATAACAAGGAATGTGAGCGCTCTTATAATCCATGTCTGCCATGCAGCCGGATTACCCATTATCATGTTAAAAATCGGTGGTATGAGAGCAAGAGCAAGCGCACTGTAGCATACTGCAGGAGTGTAATACTTGGCAAACTTCGTTATAAAGTTCTCTGACCTTGACTTCTTAAGACTGGAATTCTCAACAAGGTCAAGTATCTTCGACACTGTGGAATCACCAAATTCCTTTGTTGTGCGGATATGGATTGTTCCTGTGAGATTGATACATCCGCTTATAACCTCGTCGCCGCATGCGGCATCCCTTGGAACACTCTCACCTGTGAGTGCACTTGTATTGAGTGAGGTATTTCCCTCTATTATAATGCCATCAATAGGAACCTTCTCACCCGGATTTACAACTATTATGGTTCCAATCTCAACCTCATCCGGGTCAACCTTCTCAATCTGACCATCAACAACAATATTCGCATAGTCCGGTCTGATGTCCATAAGTGCCGCAATGTTCTTTCTGCTCTTTCCGACTGCAACGCTCTGGAAAAGCTCTCCTATCTGGTAAAAAAGCATAACCGCAACGCCCTCTCGGAACTCTCCAAGCGCAATCGCACCCACCGTGGCAACAGCCATAAGAAAATTCTCGTCAAAGACCTGTCTCTTTAATATTCCCTTCCATGCCTTCTTCAGTATATCATATCCTATAACAAAATACGGAACCATATAGAGTACGGCTGCAATCCACACGTTCAGTTCAAGGATTTTCTCAAGTACAGTTACCGCTGCAACAAGTACTGCGGCAATTATTATTCTGTATAACATAGTTTTTTGTTTTTTATTCATAAAAGCCTCTTTTCTGAGCTAAAATAAAATCCATATGTGCCATCTTCATCTGTAAAACAAATGCCGTATAGTAAATCTGCTGCCGGCACCATGCACCGACAGCAAATATTCAAATCAATGCCTGCGTTGATATTCTACATATTTAATAACTAAAGACGGCTCTGCAGCTTAAGCCTCCAGAACCGGCATGCCAAGCTTAAAGCTCAATCACGCAGTCATCTTCAACCTTCTTGCAGTTAGCGTAAGCTTCCTTCATAACCGCGTCGACATCTGCGCCATCCTCAAATTCAACCTTGAGCTTAAGTGTCATAAAGCTTAATGACGCGTCCTTAACTCCCTTAGTATTCTTAACCGCTTCCTCCATCTTAGCTGCACAATTAGGGCAGTCAACCTCTACATTGTATGTCTTCTTCATAATAAAATCCTCCTCTTAAATTTAATATTTATAGTAATCATCCGGTATACAATTTTCAAAATATCCGATACCGGATTATTACATATATTACATGTGTTATAGCTTATTCCTCTACATGCTCCATTCCCATGCTGAGAATGTTTCTAACATGCTCATCGTCAAGGGCGTAGAAAATTATCTTACCCTCCCTGCGGAACCTGACCAGCTTCGCATCCTTGAGAATCCTTAGCTGGTGGCTGACCGCCGACTGTCCAAGATTCAGAAGCTGCGCGATATCATTCACACACAGCTCACTCTCAAACAGGGCATACAGTATTCTTATTCTCGTTGAATCTCCGAATACCTTAAAAAGCTCTGCAAGGTCATACAGGTACTCATCATCCGGCTGCTGCTTCAATACCCGCTTCACCACATCCTCATGTGCTGCCAGAAACTCACTCTGGTCTCCGATGTTGTCTGCCATCTAACTCCTCCTCTCTTCGCAAACAATCATTATGTATCCACAAAACACTGCTTATGAATATAGTGCGCTGCACAATTATCCATAACAACAATTTTACATATTAGTGTTTGTTCATCTGTTCATATTTTCATTATATTCATATATGTTCAGATGTCAATATGTTTTTTGCATTTTTCTCTATTTTTTATAATGTCAAGGTTAATCCCACATGTTTTATATACTACGTCCTTGTGTATTGTGCATTATCACAAATGGCTCATAACACATACATAAAAAAAATGAAAAAATAGTTGATTTTTTTCCAATACTATGATAATATACTTTCCAGCGGCGTGTGGCTCAGCTTGGTAGAGCGCTACGTTCGGGACGTAGAAGTCGCAGGTTCGAATCCTGTCACGCCGATTTTGACGTATTTATATTTCGCACATTTAACATTTAATTTCTAATCCCAAAGTCACGGTACTCGAATTTCAAGAGTACTTTTTTTGTGCCTTTTCCCGCCTGCAATAAAAATAAGTCTTCTATGAATTTATCTTATCATAGAAGACCTATCGCTTAATGGCTTTTTACAAAAACTTTCATACACTCAATGCTTGGGAGTTATTAATTTGCTTCCTCCTCCACAAGCTTGCCATCTGTCAATACATATCTTTTCTTACACATTTTTGCCACCACCGGATTATGTGTTACTATTATCATTGTAATCCCTGTCTCATTTAATTTCTGCAAAAGTCTCATAAGGCTCTCTGTATTTTCTGAGTCCAAAGCTCCTGTCGGCTCATCGGCAATTATCACCTTGGCATTCATATTAAGTGCCCTCGCGATTGCCACACGCTGTTTTTGACCGCCTGAAAGCTGGTTGACTTTTTTGTCAAGATATTTCTCCATGCCTACCAGACTTAACATTTCCTTTGCACCAGCCTTAACCTCACGATTATAAGTATTTCCAATTATTTGTGGCAGACACACATTTCTGATTACCGTCTCCCCATCAAGCAAACCAAAATCCTGCATAACAATGCCTATCTCCCTATTTCTAAGCCTGCTTTTTTGTCTGTCAGACATTTTGGATATATCCTTTCCATCAAAAAGATAGCTTCCATCCGTCTGCCTGTCTATTCCTGCAAGGATATGAAGAAGGGTTGATTTTCCAGAACCTGAAGGTCCCGAAATTGCCACCATATCCCCTGCATTTACATTGAAATCTACGTCCTTTAACGCATGTACCTGTGAACTCTTTCCCTGATTATATATCTTATTAATTTTTTCCATCTTTATCATATCAATCTATTCTCCCTCGTTCCCATTGTAAACAGCTATCTCCGCGAGCTTTTTTGACTGTCCAAAGCCAACAAACACACTTGTCAACAAAATTAACCCCATAATTACCGCACAGAAAATATAACTGAATATTCCTGTTTGATAATTATATAGACCAAATACCTTTTCCATAACCACATTTATTGAAAAGAATGTAATCAAAAATGCTATAACAAGCAAAAGCAGTCCTGAGAAAAATATGACTGATATCATTTTCTTTCTTGACATTCCAAGGATATAAAAAATACCAAATTCCTTTTGGTGCTGAACAATCATAAGATACATATAGCCACCATACCCAAATACTGCAATCGCAGCAATCATGACAAATGCAATTATATATTTGGCATTTTCCCTCAACATATTCATAAATGAATTTTTCAGTATCAAATCTGTCGCTTCTACATATCCATAATCGCCTACGCTCTCTTCAAGACCTTCTTTTAGTTTCTGCCTGTCGTATCCACTTTCAGGAAGTACGATAAACTTTGCACCAAGGTCTACCTCAAAATCCATATCCTTTTTTAAATCATACATTACCATGTATCTGTTACATCCGCTATTCTCAGGGATAACTCCAAGCGTACCCAGGCTTTCAGAAGACCCATAACTGTTTATTAACGGTAATGCCTCATTCTTTTTTAGTACACCTGTCACAACACATTTTACTGCCTTTCCATCCATATCAAAAACCTCTGTCTGTGTTCCAACAGGTAATTCTCTCTCAAGTATTTCGCTGACAAGAATAGGTATACCACCATCAACATCATAGCTTATCTTTCCGCTTTTGAGTTTAAAATTTACATTATGTGCCATTTCATCATTATACATAAATGACAACGCATTTGAATAAACTGCATTACCAGCATCATCTGTTTTATTAGTATTATAATTTATCGTTTCCGTACCACTTTGAAAAACAAGCCCCACGCCTTCTGTCTCAATAATCTTTTCGTATATATCATCAGTCAGCGAATTTTCTCCGTAATGCTGCTGTTGATATTCATATACAAAGTTTCCCATATTAAAATGCAGCGCTTCATCAAAATCTATATCATAAGAATTTACAATTTTTTGTTTTTTCTGTAAAAACTCATCGATTGGATTTAACACAGTGAATGCAAAAATAAGCATAAAGACAAGCTGCACCAACAAAATTATCTCGTTCCAAAAACGCTTTGCATACAAATATCTGCATATCCTTAAATAATTCATATTTTCTCCATTTCCAAAATTCGGACTTTTATCATGCCAAAATTTCTATGCCGTCATTTTTAATGTCTGTTTTAAGGTACATAAAACTGACACCGTATAGACCACTGCCAACGCAATTATAAGTGTATAAAAATCTGGAAATGCATCCAAATAAATCAGGCTTAAAAGCGGAAATGTCTTATAATGCAAAAACAGGGCAATCACAACTCCAATCACATAATATATACTCCAGTGGCCATAAATTATCATCAGACCTTTTAATCTCGTCATTCCACAAAGTCTCAGAATATCAATATCTTTTTGGTAAAAGTTAATCCACTCGTACATCACTCTTATCACAGTAATTCCTGCCATCAGACACAATACCACTGCTATTTTTCCATACCTTATCTGATTTTCCACAAAAATTTCATCCGTATTATTATCCGGCATACAAAAATGCGAATCCGAAAACTCATCAGACAATTCATTTACATATTTAATAAGCTGTGAGTTTGTTACACCCCGCAGATGGATAAATATCTGTTCAGGTAAATACTTTTCCTTATAACATTTATATGGAATTATCACATATTCCATATCATCATCATACGAGTACTTTATCTCTGAATAATCCTCCTCAAAAAGATTAATTGTAGATTCCTTGGATAACGCCGCCTCAAAATTCCATGGAACAATCCACCCTGAGCCTATTATCTTGAAATTCTCACCATCAATTTCTATTTCATTTTTATTATATTTTACCATCCAACTGTCAGAGACAAAAGCCACATTTTGCGCATTTTCCTGCATCTTCGCGTCAAAAAAGCTTCCTGTAGTAATCGGAAACCATCTGCCTGCTTCCGTTCCATCCCATCCTATTAAAATCTGTTTTTCTGATACTTTCGTAAAATATATTACATTTAAGACACCCTTTTTGGACATTTTATAAACATATTCATTTATTTTATCAATATTATTTTTTGTTTCCACTCCAACATCAACCGTAATTGTGGCATTTATGTTATGGGAATTTTCAAGCTCATATAAACCATTTGAAACTCCAAACATTACACTTATGCAATATATACACACGACTACTCCACAAAGCAAAAGAAAAGATGCATACTTATGCATACCTATTTGTTTCCTCAAAATATACAAAAATATCATAGCACACTCCATTCAGTAAAATACCAAGGACGATTTTTTACATCTTAAAATATTTTACATAATGTTCATTTGCGACATCGTATCTATAATTTTACTCATCACATAAAAAATGTACACCGCAGATGTGTCCGAAAAAATTAATAAAATAGGACATATCTGCGGTGTACAATATCTCCAACACCATTGATAAATATTAACATTAAAAACGAAAGCTATTTAAAATAAATCATCCCACACATTTTGATTAAATTCTCTAAAAAAATAATTTCTATATAATTTCATATCAGGTAAATTGTTCATTAATTTGCTTATTGCATACGCACAATTTACCATATCTCCATATTTTTCATCCCTATTCCCCTGTTTTACATGATTCCAAGCATAATCAAATATATATCCAGATATCACCCCAAAAAAATCATGTTTTAATACAAGAGGAAATGTCTTCTCTATAATTTTATTTGCCTGTTCTAATTCCCCCTCATTTGCAATATTACCCTCATATATTAGTAATATTTTTGACAGATGTCTGATATACAAATCTTTATTTTCGCCTAAATACTCATAACTTTCAATTATTTTTTTATAATCTTTTATTTTCTCTCCAACTGATATAGTGCCATCTTCACTCATTTTTCCCATTATCATATAAAATATCGTCAGTTCCATCATCAGCAGGAAAATATTTTCGTGATTTGTCCTATAATCTGGCAGACATCCTTCAAATGATTTTTTTAACATTTCAAACGCAGCTTCTTTATTATCTGCATTGTTTAAGCCATTCTCAATCTCAAATATTGTTGCATCCACATACATCTTATTATATGGCAAATTCCTATACTTGTTTTTTTGTTCCAGACTTTTTAACATTTCCCGTGTTTCCGAATATTTTTCCATGCTAATGCTTTTTTCTATTTCCCATACCTCTTTGACCGAATCGATATTGCTTGATAAATAATAACCAAAGAATCTCGCCGGTGGCAGATTAACCTTTTCCAAAAGCTGTCTTGTAACCTTCCATGAAGCTGATACCTTTCCATTTTCTATTCTTGATATGGTATCCAGGCTGCATATCAGACCTTCCTCACTATCTGTATATACATCAGCTACAATGATTTCCTCCTGAGTCATATTCATAAGCTGTCTTCTCTGCTTAATGATTTTGCCGATAGGTACTGCATTGTACTCCCTGACTAAAAAATAGTATTCATTCGGATTAAATTCGCAATTAAACATCTCATATATTGAGTTAAGCATCTTATAATATCTGTAATCAAGACTGTTTTCGTACAGCTTTTCATTATCCGTCACGCGACCAACAATTCGACTTACCTCCGCCTTTGCTTTCTCCTTGAATATTTGTGGTAAAAAACGAAACCTGTTTTCTCTTGGCATCTTTTCCACCGCATTCTGGCACAGTTTGACAGCTCCCTCATAATCACCTGTCTGATTTTTATATTTGGCAAGCTCATATATGATTTGTGCAAACTTATGCATTGAATATTCACAATACACCTTCGTTTCCATAAGGCTGTATAGCTTTTCCATCATAATGACTGCCTGTATTTCATTTCCAATTCTGAGATTAAGGATTGCAAGATGACATGCTAACTGCATTTCCACATCACTGTACAGATATTTATCTGCTTCCTCAGGAATAAAATGAGGTATTGTCTGTACTATTGCGTCAGTTGTCAATTCTATCTGGTCTTTCAAATCTGCTTTTTTTAATGCCATAACATGCGTTGTAAAATACAGCACAAACTGTCTATCTATGTTTGTAAGCTTCATTTGCTCGTATTCTTTTATATAGTTTTCTGCACTTTCTACATCATTTTTATCGATTGCTGCTCTAATCTGTTCTCTCTTTTCCAGATATCTGTACTCATCGGCATTGAGAAATGTTTCAACTGACTTCGTATTCATGCCAAGTCGCTGCATAAATACATCAATAACTGTCTTGTCAACTTTCCTTCCACCTCCATTTGACAGCTTGCGTATAAGCCCTGAGTCGCATATTCCATATGTAACCTTGGTCTGGGATACGCCTGTCTCCTTAATTCTCTCCAATATAAGCATTAAAATATATTCTATACCATTAAGGTCTTTCTCCATTTGTGATTTACCTCCATTAAGGCAGCCATTATCTGGCTGCCTTAACCTATAAATAATTATTCAAACTTAAACCACTTAAGGTCGAAATTACATCCCGGCAGGAACACAAGGTTCACATCATATAATCCCTCAACATTGTCAAGTGCAAAATGTCTGCACACATATCCATCCTCGCTCCTATCTGCATCAATCATAACGAACTCCGCAATCTGGTTAACGCTTCCTTCGTCATTAGAGAAGCGGATATGGATGGTATTCTTTTCAAGCACGGAGCGTCCGCAGATTGTTATTCCATGCACGCCATGTGAGAAATCCATAGCCTTATATGTGAGTGAGACATTATTTCCTATTCCTGTTATGGCATCATCCTCAGGTGTGTATGTATCACCGTACAGTGCATCATTGTCCACTGCAAGATTCTCATCGTAAGCTCTCTCGTATTTCTTGAAGCTGAAGCCCTTGATATTTATATCATGGTCTGCAATAAAGCTCACTGTGCTAAGCCCCTTGAATCTCTTAGGGAGCTTATAGGTCTTTTCCTGATATGTAGCCCATATCGAAGGCTTGTCATAGATTACCTTGTCCATCAGCTCTGAGCCTTCCTCACCCGGTATTCCCTTCCATATCTCGATAGGGAACGGCTTATTGTCAAGCTCGTAGACAGGGATTGTTATCTCGTCAGAACCGTTCTTTCCGAAGTTCACCTTCTCAAAAGCAATATATGTTCCACCCTTAGGCACAATTCCTCTGTCCTGTCCGACAGAAGGTGTCTGCTCTGCCGCCGTGTACAGTGTTCCGTATATAAATTCATAAGGATTGAACTCAGCAAGCCCAAGCCCCTCGGCTGTGAAGCTCACCTGTGAGATAAGACTCACCTTATCCCTACCGTTCTTCACACAACAGCGGACATTGTGCTTTCCATCTCCAAGTGCCTTTAACACCTTGTGTATTCTGAAGCCTTCCTTCTGCGAAGCTGCACAACCGTTTTCCGCAGCCGTGCCTGCGCTTCCCCCGGGTATTTCAACATCGGAAAGCTCCGCACCGTTAGAATCAACTCCTGCGTCATTCGTAACCTTCCATATAATATCCCTGTACGTCGCATTGTGCGGAAGAATCTCAGCATCTATCTCCACCTGTCTGTTGTCCGGTCCAAGCCTGCGGCTGCCCTTTACAATCAGGCGCACATTGCGCACCGGAATCTCTTCTTCCATATCCGTTTTATCACTTTCTGCCGTATCTAATACATTTCCGGCGCCAGAATCACGCGAAGCTTTTCCTGCTTTCCCGCATACACCTGAACAATCCTCCATGCATGAAATACCTGATACCCCATCATCAGCCGCAATGGTATTCAGTGTAACCACCTTAGTCTCCATTCCGACTGAGCTTACCTCAACTCTTATCTCACCCGGCTCTGTCTTAGCGCCAATCACCGCAAGGAGCTTTCCGGAGAACATTCTTCTGCTGTTAGTCTTGTACTGCTCAAAGTCCGCGCTGTCTCCGTTGTCCATTCCAAGAAGCCTTCCGGCACCTGTAACCTTTATATTCACTCTGTTGTTGGCATTGTCCACCGGATTGCCGTCCTTATCGACAGCGCTTATGTCAATATAAGCAAGAGCACGTCCATCGGCGGTAAGCTGTGTGCTCTCCGGCTCCACAACAAGCTCTGCCGCATCGGAAAAGCTCCTTCTTACATCCCTTGCTATCACGCTTCCGTTCTCATCGTAAGCCACGGCTTCTATGGTTCCCGGCACATATTCCACCTTATAGTGCGCCAGCAGCTGCTTTCCATGCTTGTGGTCAATGTCATACCTTCCATAAGAAGTACCATTGACAAACAGCTCAACCTGCGGTGCATTCGACGCTATTCTCACGTCAATCTCCTCTCCCTCTGAGAAATCCCAGTATGGGAATATATGCACCATCGGTGTCCTCCTGTAATCTGTCCACTCGGCCTGATATATGTAGTAGGTGTCCTTCTCGAAGCCCGCCGTGTCAATCTGTCCGAAATAGGAATTCTTTGTCTGGTACGGTGTAGGCTCTCCTATATAATCAAAGCCTGTCCACAAGAACTGTCCCATGGAAAATTCTGCGTCCCTGTCCATGGTTATGCAGTACTCACTGTTCTTAGCTCCCCAGTTGGTCGAACAGTTGCCAAGGGCTGAACACTGCTCATCATCATCGCACAGAATCTGCTGTTCATAAGGGAACTTATATATGCCGCGGCTCTGAAGCGTGGAGGCAGTCTCACTTCCGTATATAACCCAGTCAGGATGTGCCTTATGGTGCTCCTCGTAGTATTTCTCCGCATAATTGTACCCGGCAAGCTTCACTATATCCGCACATTTCTGAGCATTCTCCCAAGGCATGTAGTTAGAGCCTATGGTCGCAGGCGCATTGACTTCAGTGTCATTCGCCTTGACATAACCGACAAGCCTTCTTGTTATCTCCTGTCCATGCTCGTCGCGGTGGGTGTCATAGATTTCATTTCCTATGCTCCACATGATTACAGACACATGGTTCCTATCGCGCCTTACCCAGCTTGCGACATCCCTCTCTGCCCAGTCGACAAAGAATCTTGCATAATCGAACTCCGTCTTAGGAAGCTCCCACATATCGAAGGCTTCGCAGTCAACTAAAAAGCCCAGCTCATCTGTAAGCTCAAGAACCTCCTTCGCCGGCATGTTGTGCGATGTACGGATTGCGTTGACCCCCATTTTTCTGAGCTTGTCAAGCTTACGCCTGAATGCGTTCACATTGAATGCCGCTCCAAGACAGCCATTGTCATGGTGCTCACACACGCCGTTTATCCTCACCTTGCGCCCGTTGAGTATGAAGCCCTTCTCAGGTGAGTACTCCTTGGTGCAGAAGCCTATCTTCTGATTTTCCTCATGTACAGTATCATCACCGACACTTACCATTACACTGCACTCATACAGGTTCGGTTCATCTATATCCCAGATAAGAGGCTTGTCAACCTCAAGCACAAGCTCGGCATTTTCCCTGGAGCCTGCTGCGAACATGCCGCCTCCCTGCGGTGAAATACGTCCGAAAGTGAACACACTGCTTCCGCCATGCTTTAAATCAAATCCTACCTTTATATCCTCACATGGCACATCCTTACCGGAATTTTCCAGTTCTACCGTACACTTCACCTTCCATGTGCCATCCTCATTTTTTCTCACCCTGATGTATGTACCATCAGGTACTATATGAACCTGCTCAAGGCTTGTGAAATAGACATCCCTTATTATTCCGGCTCCCGAATACCAGCGCGTGTTCGGCTCCTGATATACCGCCCTTACAACCATCTCATTCTGCCCCTCACGAACATACTCTGTGATATCTGCGTCGAAGGTCGAATATCCGTACTTCCACTCACACACCTTGCTGCCGTTGACGAACACAGTCGAATCCATATATACAGCACCGAAGCGCACAATAAGCTTCTTTCCAAGCTGCTTCTTTGTCAATGTAAATGACTTTCTATACCAGCCGATACTGCTCTCATAAAGGTTGTTGGTATCATATATCAGCCAGTCATGCGGGATATCCACCGCCGTAAATTCCCCTGCAAGAGCTTCCTCATATGCAACCCCAAGTGCTGTCTTTCTAAAGCTCCATCCGTCATCCCATAAGTCTGTTCTGTTCATAGCCTACTCTCCAATCCACTCACATTCATTCCCAAACACTGCCTCAGTGTACTCTGCGCTCTTGTACAATGGTATTCTGTGTCCGTCCCTTATGAAGAACACAATCTCCTGTGCCGGAATCTCGACAAAATAATGTCCTGCCTCATACTTCTCAAGCTCGTACTCATCTGCCGACTGCATCCTCACCATCGTCATAGGCTCAGGCAGATACACATATCTTCCGATGGCATTCTGTGTGTACACAGGACATATCATTATATCCTCACCAACATAGAGCTGATCCTCGGTCGCAACGGCAACCCTGTCCTCCGGGTGCTCGAAGCCAAGAGGTCTGTACATAAGTGTATCCTGCTCAACAGCCTTCCTGTAAGCTTCCCACAGATACGGAATAAGTGCGTAGCGCATGGTAACTATATTCTTAAATGTATCCGTGTCGGTGAATCTGTAAAGCTCCTGATATCTTGTGCCTGCCGCCGCATGGTTTCTCATAAGAGGAACGAATACAGCTAACCCCATCCAGCGCATCAGAAGCTCCTCTGTTGTATTGTCATTGAAACCGCCAACATCCGAACCGACATACATGAATCCACACATATTGAGCGACGGAAGCATCTTAAGGCTCAGAAGAATGTGGCTCCACCATGCATGATTATCGCCTGTCCATATTCCGCCGTATCTGTGCATTCCTATATATGACGCCCTCGAAAACATAAGTATATCCTTATCAGGTGCAAGCTCCTTAAAGCTCTCGGAGGCAGCCCTTGTCATATTGAAGCCGTAAAGATTATGCACATGGTCATGTCTTACAACAGCCTCACCATCCGGCTGTGTAGCCCTATGATAGAATCTCTCATAATCGCCAAGGTTGTTCGCCACTCCCTCGACCATTCCCTTAAACTCAAAAAAGCTCTGTATATCAAGATTCTTTCCCTTGTAATCATCTATCTTGTCAAACACCTCTTTCAGATGCTTCTCCGAATAGAATATCGCCGGCTCATTCATATCATTCCAGAAGCCATCTATTCCCGCATCCAGAAGCACCTTATAGCCGTGGCCGAACCATCTCCTCGCGTCCTCATTCAAGACATCCGGAAAATGCACCCTGCCCGGCCATACACCCGCAACGAAATCCTCCCCATCAGCCTCCTTGCAGAAGTATCCGTTCTTTCTGCCCTCCTCATAGGTATCGTAGCCATCCTCAATCTTGACTCCGGCATCGATTATAGGCACAAGATGGATATGTTTTTCCCTCATCTTCTTAACGAAATCCGCAAAATCAGGAAATGTCTCCTTGTTCACGGTGAAGTCCTTGTATCTCTCCATATAGTCTATATCAAGGTACACTGCATCTATCGGAATATTTCTCTTTCTGTAGCTGTCAACCACCCCGCATACCTCATCAGCGCTCATATAGCTCCAACGGCACTGCTGGTATCCGAATGCCCATCTCGGCGGTACATAGCTCTTTCCGATAATATGTCTGAACTGTCTTACTATCGAATACAGATGATTGTCACTGCCATCCGCACCATCCATAGCAGGCGACACAACATAAGCTGTAAAATTCCCGCTGCACACTGTTATCACAAGCTCATTCTTATCAAGATAGCCGATATCGAATATCACACGTCCCGGATAATCGATAAACAAGCCCTTAGACGCCGCCGGATTGTCCGCATCGGCAATTATGATGAAGTTATGAGCGCCATACAGGGAACGCTTCGACTCAGTGTGGTTAGGGTCATCGCTGCACTTGCTCTCATACACCCAGCCTCGCTTATTGATGCCTCGCACATTCTCACCCAATCCATACACCACGTCACCGTCGGACATTCTGACTCTGTACTGCATTGCAGGCGCGTCATTCCCATCCTCCGGTTCGTCCCAGGTAATTCCACCATAAGGCTCCAAGGCCTTTTTCATATCAGCTTCTCTAAAAAACTCTCTCTTCTCGCTCTCTGCGGCATCGGAGACATTCTCCGCATTCACCACTGCATAAGTCTCAAAAGGTCTGCCATACACATACTTTTTAACCATAATACCCTCCAAATCTTATATTGCCCCTGCAAAAGCCTGCCCGGCATATACGCAAAAAAGGCACCATATATGTTATTATTTTAACATACACAGTGCCCTTATTCAACATGATTAAGACATCTTAATTATATCTTTATACCATTCTTTTTTAGATAAAATCCTTATGTTTAGTGATGGAAAAGACGTATTCCGGTAAATGACATAACCATATCATACTTATCCGCACACTCAATTACAGCATCATCCCTTACAGAGCCGCCCGGCTGTGCAATGTACTTGACACCGCTCTTATGCGCACGCTCGATATTGTCCGAGAATGGGAAGAATGCATCTGAACCGCAGATAACGTCGGTGTTCCTGTCGAGCCATGCTCTCTTTTCCTCTGCAGTAAATACAGGAGGCTTAACCTTGAATACCTTCTCCCATGCTCCATCGGCAAGAAGATCCATGTACTCATCGCCGATATATAGGTCGATTGCATTGTCCCTGTCCGGTCTGCCAAGCTTGTCAACGAACTGAAGTCCAAGTACCTGCGGTGACTGGCGTAAGAACCAGTTATCAGCCTTGTTACCTGCAAGTCTTGTACAGTGGATACGTGACTGCTGGCCAGCGCCGATACCGATTGCCTGACCACCCTTTACATAGC
>OIGD01000712.1_pt1 | contig 36796 bp, 27 predicted proteins | sample 1582211 | NCBI WGS metagenome assembly OIGD01 (sample SAMN04414078, study PRJEB24778) | human gut metagenome | material: faecal | host: Homo sapiens
CTGCCGGGGATCGTTTGGTGTGCAAAAGAGACGCTCTACAAGTATGCCGGACGCCGGGAGCTGGATTTCCGGAGGGATCTGCACGTCGTGCGGCTCGACCTTGCTGCCGGGACGCTGGCGGGACGGATCGGAAACGGAGAGCCGGTCAGGCTCTCCGTCTCTCTGGACGAAGGTTTTATCCTCGTATATATTCTTTAGAATGCTTCCGAAGCGGTGAACAGGAACGCCGAGGATCGCTTGCGGTCCCACGGCAGATTCTGGTTGCCGAAATTGCCCCAGCCGTAATCGAGGCGGATGTTCATGCGGTTCTTGAATTCGAAGCGGTAGCCGCAGCCGAAACTGCAAAGCGTGTTTCCCCAGCGGAATTTCTCCGTGCCCCAGACCTGCCCGCCGCCGATCCATCCCACGATGCCGTGGCGGCGGTAGATTTTCTGCCGCAGTTCGATCTGCGTTTCCACCAGTTTTTTGTCGCGGTAGCGTCCCTCGTAGTAACCGCGCATGCGTTCCATGCCGCCCATTTTGGCGTACATGTGCCACGAGGGGGTTCCGGTCGTGGCGTCGGCGTAGAGGTCGCAGGCCAGCACGGCCCCTTTCCAGAGTTTCTGGTAGAAGTCGAAGGTCAGCGTGAAGCGTCCGAACGTGCGGCGCGTGTTTCCCAGCCATTCGGGATACCATTTGGCCTCGGCCTTGATGAAGATGCCCTTCGAGGCGTTGAACGTCACGTCGCGCGTGTCGTACTGGGCGAAAAGCCCGACATTGGCGTTGAAGGCGTTGGGCTTGTCGCCCGTCGTGGCGATGTAATTCGAGAACGGGTCCTGTTTCGCAGGGTCGTAGCGTCCCTCCTGCCAGAGGTTGTAAAGCTCGCCCATCTTGCCGCCCGGAACCGGTTTTCCGGCTGCTACGTCAGCTTCGATCCGCTGCATGTATTCCACCATGCCGGAACTCTTGTACTTGGCTCCGGAGTAGTCGATGCCGCCGCTGACGCCGATGTAGAAGCGGCCCACGAGCGAGGTGCAGTAGGAGATGCGGAAGGCGCCCATCGTCGTGGTGAGGTCCTGGGCGTAACCCTCCTTGCCGGCGTTGTAACCCACGCCGTAGAAGGCGCCGGGGAAGTAGACGAATGCGCCCGAGTAGCTCAGCCGCTGTTTGTTGTGGTTGTAGATGTTGTCGCCCGAAAAGCGCAGCAGCACGAATTTCTCGGTCGTGAAGTTGCCGTAAATCGAAATGTTCGACGGTGCGGTGACCGAGTCGGTGCGGTCGAGCCGGTAGAGTCCCGCCAGCAGGAATCCGATGCCGAAGCCTACGTCCGAGGAGTAGTTGGGTCCCGGGGCGATGCTCCAGTCGATCTTCTTTTCGAAGGTGCGGTCCACGTTCGAACGGCTGTAATAGTCGATGATGCGGCGGATCAGCCCCGGACGTTTCACCGGAGCGGCGAGGGCTGAAGTGTCGGCCATCCGGACGTGCCTGGCGTTCGGGTGCGCCTCGGCCTGTCCGATCTGTGAAAGCGTAGTTTCGGTCGAAGGGAAATTCTCCTTCGAGGTGTCCTTGTTCTGGGCCGACGCGCGCAGCGCGGCTGTCGTCAGCAAAACGGTGAGGAGAAGGAAACAGGTCTTTTTCATGAATTTGGAGCTCGGAGTCGACAGCAAAGATAACCAATATTTCCGGTTGCGCAAAATGAACAATCCCAACCCCCGGAAGTAGTAACGAAACGGGTAAAAATTCCTACCTTTGGGGCAATTCAAACAATTGCCGCCCATGGAAATCGCCGCACCGCAACTGCTCCGGGAGTCAGCAGCGTCCGCTGATCCCGTTCGGATGACCCGTGACGAGGAGATCGCCGACGCTTCGTTCCGCGCTGCGGACTTCGCATCGCTCGACCGCGAGCACCTTTCGGTGCAGGGATGCCTCTTCACGGGCTGTCTCTTCGCGGGGTGCGTGCTTGCCCGTTCGCAGTTTTCGGACGTGGTTTTCCGCAACTGCGATTTCTCGAACGCCGACCTGCTGGGGTGCAGTCTCCACCGCGTACGGTTCGCCGACTGCAAACTTTCGGGAACGAATTTCGCCGAAACCGCGCTCAACCACCTGCTGTTCGAACGTTGCAAGGGCGAGTTCGCCAATTTCGCCTTTTCGCGGCTGCGCACGGTGCGTTTTGCGGGCTGTCCGATGCATGGCGCCGCTTTCGGGGACTGCCGTTTCGAACGTGTCGAGTTTGCGCAGTGCGACCTGACACAGGCCGAATTCTTCGGCACCCGCCTGCGCGGACTTTCTTTCGCCGATTCGGACATCCGCGGCATTCGCGTTCGCGAGATCGGATCGTTTGAATTGAAAGGATTGAAAATTAGTCCATTGCAGGCTGTTGAGCTGGCCCGTCTGCTGGGCGTCGAGATCGAAGAATAGAGATTTATTCAAAAAAATTACAAATTTTATAAAAAATCTTAATAAAATATTTGGAAGTTTGGTTTCCGCGCACTACTTTTGTCCTGTCTTAAATGATAAAATATTTTAAGAATTAATTAAAATTATTTAGTATGAAAGCAAGGATTAACGAGTGGTTCCGTACCGCCCTGATCATGTTGGGAGAGAGCATCAAACTGCGCGAGATGTAAAATCTCCCTTTCGGTAGACTTAAAAACTTAAACTTCGATAAACGAACAGCCCGGCTTTTGCAAGCCGGGCTGTTTTGTCGTTGCGGGGATCGTCGGTCTATTTGACGCCGATTTTCTTGAGAATGGCCTTCGGAACGGCGTTTTTGTTGACCAGCACGGTCATCGTCTTGTAGGCGACGAACGGGCGCGAGAAATACCAGTAGCCGTCGTAGGGACCTGTCGTGTTCCACGAGTTCTTGACCTTGTAGTAGGGCGTTCCGTTCTGGTCGGTGGCCGTGCCCACGATCTGCATGCCGTGGTCGTCGGTGGTCTCGTAGTTGTCGTAGCCCTTTTGGCGAAGCTCCTGCGTGACGGTGCGCTCCCTGCCGGGTTTGTCGAACTTGTAGAGCGCCTCGTCCTTCTCCTTCTGGGTGAGTTTGCCCCACTTCTCGGCTTCGGTTCCCTGCATGCCTTCGAGGTCGGCTTCAGGGACGATGCCCAGACCTTTGGTGCGGCTGAACCCCTTCTCGCTCACGTCGGTTCCCCAGGAGATCGTGTAACCCTTCTCCAGTGAGTTGTCGATGATCTGCATGAACTCGTCCAGAGGCACGTTCCATACCTTGTCCCAGTTCCAGTTGTCGGGGACCTCCATGGCGAACTCCGTGTAGAAGGGATGGTGGGTGAACGACGAGAATTCGATGTAGTCGTTCATGTCGATCGGCAGCGACGCGGCGAACGACGCCGGGGTGTACTCCCTGCCCCGGTAGGTGAACTTCCCGGGCATCGGGCCGAAATAAGCGTCGAGGATGCCGTTCAGCCCGGCCTGCCAGGCCGTCGTGAGGCGGCTGTCGCTGCGCTTCCCGCCGGCCTTGATCACCGCGTCGGCGTAGGCCTTGATCACGGCGTCGATCTCGTCGAAATTGGGCTTGTCGTAGCCGTAGTTCAGTCCCGGATAGACCTCCTCGGGGACGATGCCGTACGCCTCGATGCCGTGCAGCACGTCGTGGGCCTGTCCGCCGACGGCGAGGTTCAGCGAGCCGTGCAGGCGGACGTATTTCACGGCCTTTTCGAAGTAGATGTTGCGCACGATCCACATCTCCGAAAGGTCCAGTTCGGGACCTCCGGCGCGGAGGATTTCGCTTTCGAGGAACGAGAGGGTCGAGTAACACCAGCAGGTTCCGCTGCGGCTCTGGTCCTTGACCGGGGTGACGGGCAGGATTTTGACGTCGGTGAAACGGTAGCCTTCCGGGGCGGCCGTGTCGGGCGTTTGTGCCGCGGCTCCGAGTGCGTAGCAGAGCGCAAGTGCGGCGAGAATCGGTTTTTTCATCAATCGTTCGGTTTTCGGTGTTTGCTTTCTTGCGGGTCGTTTCGCAGTCCCGGTACGGTTTCTCCGTTTTGCGGCCAGACCCTTTTATCTCGGTACGGTTTTTCTGTTTTGCGGCCAGGCCCTTTTGTTCCGGGGAGGGTTTTCCGTTTTGCAGTCAGACCTTTTTATCTCGGTACAGTTTTTCTGTTTTGCAGTCAGACCTTTTTGTTCCGGGGAAGGTTTTCCTGTTTTGCGGCCGGCCCTTCCCCTTTTGTCCGGGGCGGTTACTTTTTCGATCCTGCGACGATCTTCAGACAGTCGTCGAGGGTGAGTTCCTCGGGCTTCGCTCCCTTCGGCAGGCGGTAGTTCTTGCTCTTGTAGGCGATGTAGGGTCCGTAGCGGCCGTTCTTGACGAGCATGTCGGCATCCTCGGGGAAACTCTTCAGCGGCGTGTTGGCCGCGGCCGCGGCCGCCTGGTGTGCGCGGACGATCTCAACGGCGCGGTCGTAGCCGATCGTGTAGGGGTCGTCGGTCTTGGCCAGCGACGCGAACGACTTTCCGTAGCGCACGTAGGGACCGTACTTGCCGATGCCGACCATCAGCTCCTCGCCGTCCAGCTGTCCCAGGTCGCGGGGCAGGGCGAAAAGCTCCAGCGCCTCTTCGAGCGTGATCGACTCGATCAGCTGGCCCTTCTTGAGCGACGCGAAGCGTCCCTTCTCGCCTTCGTTCCCTTCGATCTCGACCATCGGGCCGTAACGGCCGATGCGCGCCTTCACGATGTGCCCCGTCTTGGGATCGTTGCCCAGAATGCGCACTTCGCGCGTCTTGGCGGTCTGCGTCGTGATGGCCGAATCGACCATCTTGTGGAAGGGACCGTAGAACTCGTCGATCATCTTGTCCCAGGTGATGTCGCCCTCGGCGATGCGGTCGAACTCCTTCTCTACGCTGGCCGTGAAGTTGTAGTCGATGATCGGGCCGAACTGCTCCTCCAGGTAATCGTTGACCACCATGCCGATGTCGGTCGGCGAAAGTCGGTTTTTCTCTTTGCCGTAGTTTTCCGAGAGGGTCTTCGAGGCGATCTTTTCGCCCGTGAGCGTCAGCTGTGCGTAGTTGCGCTTCTGCCCGTCCCTGTTCTGTTTGACGACGTAGCGGCGGTTGATGATCGTGGTGATCGTCGGGGCGTAGGTCGAAGGACGGCCGATGCCCAGCTCTTCGAGGCGTTTGACGAGCGAGGCCTCGTTATAGCGCGCCGGAGCCGAGGTGAAGCGCTCTGTGGCGGTGATCTGCGACGGGAGGACCCGGTCGCCGGCCGTGAGTTTCGGCAGCAGCCCCTCGCCGCTCTCGGCAGCCTGGTCGTCGTCCGTGGATTCGGAGTAGAGGCGCAGGAAGCCGTCGAAACGGACCACCTCGCCCTGTGCGACGAACTGGTTCGAACTGCCCGACATGTCGATGGTGATGGTCGTGCGGTCCAATTCGGCGCAGACCATCTGCGAGGCGACCGTGCGCTTCCAGATCAGGTCGTAGAGTTTCTTCTCGGCGGGCGTGCCCTCGATCTCCTGACGCTCGATGTACGACGGGCGGATGGCCTCGTGGGCCTCCTGCGCACCTTTGGTCTTGGTCTTGTAGTTGAACCAGCGCGAATATTTCTCGCCGTAGAGTTTCGTGATCTCCTCCTTGCACTGGGCCAGCGCCTGCTGCGAGAGGTTCACCGAGTCGGTACGCATGTAGGTGATCAGACCCTGCTCGTAGAGGTGCTGCGCGACGGACATCGTCTGCGATACGGACATGCCCAGCTTGCGGCCCGCCTCCTGCTGGAGCGTCGAGGTGGTGAACGGCGGCGCGGGGTAGCGCTGTGCGGGTTTCTCCTCGGCCTTGGCCACCGTGAATGTGGCGCCGATGCAGCTTTGCAGGAAGGTTTCGGCCTGCGCCTCGGTTTCGAAACGCGACGAAAGTTCGGCCTTGAAGAGCGTCTTCTCCGGGTCTCCGGCGGCGTAGAACTGGGCCACGACACGGAAATAGGCTGCCGAGCGGAAGGCGATGATCTCGCGCTCGCGCTCCACGATCAGGCGCACGGCGACCGACTGCACGCGGCCTGCCGACAGGGCCGGCTTTATCTTCTTCCACAGCACGGGACTCAGCTCGAAGCCCACGATGCGGTCCAGCACTCGGCGCGCCTGCTGGGCGTTGACACGGTCTATGTCGATGCCGCGCGGATTCTCCAGAGCCTTCAGCACGGCCGGCTTGGTGATCTCGTGGAATACGATGCGCCGCGAATCGGTGGGGTCGAGTCCCAACACCTCCGACAGGTGCCAGGCTATGGCCTCTCCCTCGCGGTCTTCATCGCTTGCCAGATAAACCATGTCGGCTTTCTTTGTGGCGGCCTTGAGCTGACGCACCAGTTCCTTCTTGTCGTCCGGTATCTCGTACACCGGCTTGAAGTCATCGTCTATGTCTATGCTCATGCCCCGCTTCTGCAAGTCACGTATATGGCCTTTGCTCGACATCACCGTGAAGTCCGAGCCTAAGAATTTGCCTATCGTCTCCGCCTTGTGCGGAGACTCTACTATCATTAATTTCTTCATCAACTTCAAAGTTGGGTTTTGCCCGATCTGCCACACGGCCTGATAAACCGTTGGAATCTTTTCTTATCTAACCAATAAGCACTCCCGAATGTTTTTATAGTGAAATGAAGGGGGCTGTGTGGAGTTTGCGCGCAAAGTTAGCAAAAAAATTTGTATTTTTGTATTCTAATTTAACAGATAAAAAGAAGATGAAAAGGATAACATACTGGATATTGTTAGCCATTATGCTGATAATGACCGGATTGCAGGCCGAGGCTAAGAAAAAGGGTCCCGCCGGGATCACGTTTGCCGAGACCACTTACAATTTCGGCACCATCGCCGAGACCAAAGGCGTGGTGTCGCATCAGTTCGAGTTCACCAACACGGGCGACAAGCCGCTGGTGATAGTGGATGCCACCGCCGAGTGCGGCTGCACCACTCCCGAATTCCCGGCCACGCCCATCCAGCCCGGCAAGAAGGGCGTGATAAAGGTGACCTACAATCCGCTGGGCCGTCCCGGCGGTTTCACCAAGGCCGTGACCGTCAAGACCAACGGCAAGCCCAAGAAGGCACGCATATATATTAAAGGTGTAGTAAATCCCAACAAGCGGTGAGGACAATATCAGGAAGTGTAATATCGCTGGCGTTCGCGGCGTTGGCCGTGGCGAACGGCGCCGGCGAGGTGCGTTGGCTCGAGACCAAATATGATTTCGGGCTGATGAAGGAGGCCGCCGGTCCTAAGACCGGTCAGGCACGCTTCGTCAACACCGGCCCCGAGGCCGTGAACGTGCTTGACGCCAAGCCCAGCTGCGGCTGCACCGGCGCCACATATCCCCAGGACCCGGTGATGCCGGGCGATACGGCCGTCATCACTTTCACCTACGATCCCGCAGGCCGCCCCGGCCGTTTCGACAAGACCATCAAGGTACGTTTCGACAACGGCCGACGCGAGGTGATACGCATCGTGGGCAACGTGCTCGGCACGCCCGAGTCGTTGGCGCAGTTCTATCCCGTCGAAGCCGGGTCGCTCCGGCTGTCCGATTCCAGGCTGATAGCCGGCACCGTCACTATGGGCAAGAGTCCGAGCCTGTTCGTAAATGCCTATAACACGCTGAACGATTCGGTGCGCGTCAAGGCTCACACGGACGCCAGAGGCGTGAAACTGAAGCTGTCGGAGAATGCCGCGGGCCCCGGCGACATTGTGACGTTAGCCGTATATTTCGATACCCGCGCATGGGGAAAGCCGGGTCCGTTCGACGTCCCGGTCACTCTCGGAGCCGAAGGTGAGCCGGGCACGGAAATCAGACTTGTAGGCGAGGTGGTGCCTGTGCGCCGTGCGTCGGGCAGCAAGGAATTGGAAAAGGCCCCCGTATGCGTGGCCGCCCCTCCGACGATAGACTTAGGCATAATCGGCACCGCACCGGTGCAGTGCGAATGCGTCCTGCTTAACGAAGGTAAGTCCGTGCTGAACGTAGGCAATGTGTGGGCCGCTTCTCCGGCCCTGAAGATAAAATCATATCCCGAGAAACTGAAACCGGGTAAATCGGGAAAGCTGCAGCTGGAGCTTGACCCTGCGCAGCTTCGCGGCGGCGCCTTCCGCCAGGAAGTCAAAGTGGCTACCGATGACCCGGTGAACCCGCTGCTGAGCGTGTGGGTCAGCGGCGAAATACAGTAACTTCAGCTTTATCAAACTGAAGTTGGAGTTTAAAGAGTTGAAAAAGTTAAGAAAGTTAAGATAATACCACGACATCTATACCATGAATCATCCGGAAAACGATCCCGACTACAAGGGACTGCAAGTGAACAGCGGAGTAACGTCGCAACCGAGTGTGAATCCCTATCGTCGCGTCCATGCCCGTAAGGCGCAGCTCAGCGCCAACGATTATGTGGAGGGGATATTGAAGGGCAATGTCAGTATCCTGGGCCGCGCGGTGACCCTGGTCGAAAGCCGTGCCGAGGCACATCAGGCGCTGGCGCAGGAGGTGATAGAGAAATGCCTGCCCTATACCGGCAATTCACGCCGCATCGGCATTACCGGCGTGCCGGGTGCCGGCAAGTCCACCAGCATCGACGTGTTCGGCCTGCATGTGCTGAGGCAGGGAGGCAAATTAGCGGTGCTTGCCATCGACCCCAGCTCCGAGCGCACCAAGGGAAGTATTCTCGGCGACAAGACACGCATGGAGAAACTGTCGCAGCATCCCGACGCCTTCATACGCCCTTCCCCCTCGGCCGGATCGCTCGGCGGCGTGGCGCGCAAGACACGCGAGACCATCATGCTGTGCGAGGCAGCGGGCTATAACAATATATTCGTCGAGACCGTAGGCGTGGGCCAGAGCGAGACGGCCGTGCATTCCATGGTAGACTTCTTCCTGCTGATACAGTTGGCCGGTACGGGCGACGAGCTGCAGGGCATAAAGCGCGGCATCATGGAGATGGCCGACGGCATCGTGATAAACAAGGCCGACGGCGACAACATCGACCGCGCCAACCTCGCCGCCGCGCAGTTCCGCAACGCCCTGCATCTGTTTCCGCCCACACCGTCGAAGTGGGTGCCGGAGGTGATATGCTATTCGGGCTATTACGAGCTGAACATCGACAAGGTGTGGGACATGATAGACCGTTACTTTGAATATGTGAAGAAAACGGGCTATTTCCAGCATAAACGCAACGAGCAGGCCAAATACTGGATGCTTGAGACCATCAACGAGCGCCTGCGCCACGACTTCTACAGCCGTCCGGAAATCCGGGCGTTGCTTGAGCAGAAGGAGATGCGGGTGCTGAACAACGAACAGTCGTCGTTCACCGCCGCCCAGGACGTTCTGGACCGATACTACGGCATGTTACGCCGCAATGATAAATAATTGCACGGGGTAAAGCGCTTGTAATTAGCGTGATGTGTAAATTTGCAAAATAAGTGTGAGCGAAACACAATAAATAATAAAGAAATCAGTTATAAGATATAATAAATTAGGTTGTTGAAATAATCCTCGAAGAAACAATTGCAGGATTAGTAATTGGGAAGGGCTGCATTCGTGAGAAAGCAGCCCTTTGTGCATTGGCGCGACGCGCAGTTGAAAAAGTTAAGGATGCGTAAAAGCCGCGGGCTTTTACCACAGTCTCTGCGGCATTAACGCGGGGGCGGGTTAATGCCGCCCGGCGGAGTCGCGGAGGAGGGTGACGTAGTAGATGAAGTGGGTGCCGTAGCGTTTGTTGGTCTTGGGACGGCGGTTGTCGTCGTAACGGTCTATCTGGATGGCCTCGATGCCTTGTAGCTTGCTTTGAGGTAAGGCCTCGGAAATGGGACGGTGAGTCAGCAGGGCACAGGGGAGCTTGGCGCGTAGCGAATCGGGCGACACGGGCCGGATGTTGCGGTGAGCGGCATACACCAGCTCGATGCGCAGCGGCACTGTGTCCAAATGATAGAACGGAATGCCGTCCAAAGCCTTGACAGTGCGCGTGGCGCGTATGCTTTTCATGTCGGGATTGTTGATGACGTTGCCCAACACAGGCAGCGCGAAGCATTCGGCGGCTGCAAACAGCGCGGTGACGCCGTACAGCAGGTGCATGGGGCGCAGCTTGATGGCGGCCATGACCAGATACACCGATATGGCTACCGTGATAAGCGAGAACAGAATCCATACTGTCAGCGATATGTATCCGGGCTGCAGCAGGAACATCCATGCCGCCACGGGCACTATGGCCACCACCGCGGCCATCAGGTATGTGTTGATGCGGAACATGACGCGGTCGGACTTAGCGGCTGTCTTTGCGTGGGCAAAGGCCTGCTTCCACCACAGTATCATCACGCCCATCACATAGCCGGCGGGTATGAGTAAAGGCAGAAGGTATCGGGTCTTCTTTTCGGGAAGCAGGGAGAGCAGCACCAACGATGCCAACATCCAGCACATCGGGAACAGCCATCGGCGCGAAGTGCGGCGGTGCGGATTGAACAGGGGCAGGAACATGGCCGTGAGCAACAGCAGCGACCAGGCGCCGCTCTCGAGGAAGAACTGCCAGTAGTACCACCACGGGCGCACGTTGTGGTTGATCCACGACGAGGACTCCTTCAATGCCACGGCTTCCAGCGCCTCGGCCTGCGTGATATGGATGTATATGAACCACCATGTGCCGATCGCCAGCGCCAACAGTATCATGGTGACTAATGGCCATGTCTTGCCGCGCATGGGATGGCGGTAGAAGAAGGGGTAGCTCAACACAAAGGGGAGGAACAGCGCATAAAGAGACACCGGCCCTTTGCTCATGATGGAGAGTCCGAGGAAGACGCCCGATGCGATGAAGTCGCCCCATTGGTGCGACTTGCCGCTGAGACCCCGCGCCAGATGATAGATGCCGCCCATCATGAAGGCGTGGCAGTATATGTCCCACGAGGCGGTGCGCCCCATCAGTATTACGTTATAGCATGTGACCAGCAGCAGGGTCGGCGCCAGCGGGTCGATGTCCAGCACCTTGCGGGCGAATCGCCAGAAATAGAACACTAACATCAGGGCGGCCAGACCGGCCATGGCGCGTTGCAGCGCGACGTTGTCGGGCGAGGCAATCTCGGCCACGGCCGTGAGCCACGTGGGCAACGGAGGTTCTCCAGGCGCAGGTCGCCGTTCATGGTGGGTGTGATCCAGTGGCCGTCGTACACCATCTCGCGCGCCGCGATGATGTTGCGCGATTCCATTATATCGGGCGTGATGACCTGATTGTTGATGAAGAAGGCGCATATACACACCGCCGCCACCAACACAACCTCCCACGGCCCCGAGACCTTAATGCCTTTCATCTGATTTGTATATTATTTCCGGTAACCGCTGCAAAATTAGGAAAAATTAATGACAAATCGGATATAAGAAGGTATTAAGTTGGGCTCTCGGCATCCGCTGCGACTGGAGGGGCGACGTTATTGGTCCTTGCGGGCGAGAATGCGCTTGCGGATGCGCGACAGGGTGGACTGGTTGATGTTCAGATACTGGGCTATGTATTTGAGAGGTACGATGCGGGATATGTATTTTACGGGTGTGCGGCGCAGGGACTCGCTGTGTATGCTCATGAAGTTCAGGAAGCGGTCTTCGGCCGATTTGTTGGTGAAAAACAGATAGCGCTTCTCGAATCCGTACAGCTGTTCGGTCAACAGTCGGTTCATCCATTTTGTCAGTATCGGATGCTTTTCTTCCAGCATACGCATGTCGTCGTAGCTTATTAGCCAAGCCTCGGAGTCCTCGACGGCCGAGAGGGTGAAGATTGCCGGTTCGCCGGCATAGTATGAGTGCAGCGATGTGAAGACATCGCCCGACGAGCCGAACAGCACCGTGTCTTCCGTATTGCCGTTGATGTGGCTGACGCGGAACAATCCCACACGGTTAAAGACAAAATGATTGCTTATCTCACCCTGCCGCACAATGGGCTGCCCCTTCTTCACACTGATCAATCTGGCGCATTTGGTAAAATCTTCAACAAGTGCGTCGTAAGGGGTGCAATATTGGGACAGAATCTGGCGCAGGGTTCTGGGGGTACGGGACTCGCTGAACATAACTAAAAAATCTATTTAATAGATGGTATTATCGAGGAACAATGTCGAAGGCGCACACGATATGCTTCATTATTTTAACGTATTTAGCCGCATTAAGTATAAGGCGCACCACCGGATTTGGATAAATTATTGGATTTAGGTCAAAAAAACATGATGCAGTAAAAAATGTTAAAGAAAATATATGCAGGTTCTATGATTTTTTACTTTTATTTGTAATTGATTTATATTTGATCGACATAGCAATAGCGAAATTAAGTAACATTAATAACTTTTTATATGAAGAAAACAACTACAGCACGAATTGCCATATCGGCAATGTCTCTGTTGCTTCTGGCCGGCGGCGCCACCGTCATGGCCAGATACTGGGAGACATCACCCGTGGCGCCTGCAATGCGGGGCATCCAGTCCGGCAAGGGAGTGGTGCAGCACGGTTATTATTCTCCGATGCGCAACAAGAACAAGGTTGTGGCTCACGAGGCTCCGCAGGCCGGAGAATGGACCAAAGCACTGCCCGACTCGCTGATGTGCACGCTGCTCGAAAGCGACAACACGGCGTTCAATCCCAATCAGACGGGACAGTACACTTTCGATGCGGAAGCCGGATTGAAACGGTTCCTGTCCACCAGTAATACCGTGCGGGTGCGCGGCGGTATGGCTTACGGCGACCTTCGCATTCTCTGGACCTACAAGAACGTTGCCGATGACGCCAATCATGCGTGGTACACACGTTCGTGGAGCGTCAAGAAAAACGCGTCGGGTACATTGAATCTGACCGATCAGAAGTATCTGGCGTTCCAGGACAACGAGGACAGCAGCATGATTGCCTCCTGCATGGCCTACGACCCCGAGACGGGAGCCGTGTTCGGGTGCTTCAACGACAAGGAGGGCAAGACGTATGAGTTCGCAAAGATGGACCACAAGTTCGTGGACCAGGGCCGTTCGGAGGCCATCGCGACAATCGACTCGCCCTGGCAGGCCTGCGGCTTTACATCGGCAGGACAGATGTATGCCGTTCTCGCCGACGGCTCGCTGGCCACAGTAGACAAGGCTACGGGCGCCACTGCCAAGGTAAAAGACCTGGGTCTGGCCGGCAATGACTCCAATGCCGGATTCCTCGACACGCGCGACAACCTGTTCTATATCTACTGGAGTAACCGCGCAAAGGGCGAGGCTGCCCTGTATGTGGTGGACATCAACGACGGCTGCGCCCTGTACAAGGCGTTCACCATGCCGTTCTATGCCAGGATGGGTTCCATGGTGTCGCTGCACAATCCCGTCAAGAGTTCGGCTCCCGGTCTGGCCACAGGCACCGAGGTGTCGTTCGACGGAACGACGCTGAACGGCAAGGTCAAGTTTACGGCCCCGGCCAAGACACTGGACGGACAGGAACTGAGCGGTGAGCTGAGCTATTCGGTCAGTGCGGGAGGCAAGGTGCTGGCCACCGGTTCGTGCGCTCCGGGAGCGGAGACCGAAGCCAACATCACGCTGCCGGAGGCCGGCTCGTACTATGTGCGCGTGCGTCTCGGCAATTCCGAGGGTGCGGGCCTCTGGTCGCAGGCTACCGCAGGAGTATGGGCAGGTCCCGACGTGCCTGTGGCACCCGGCAACGTGAAGGCCGAGTACAACCGCGACGGCGCGGCGATGAAGATTTCCTGGGATGCCGTCGACAAGGGCGTGCATAACGGCGCCGTCACTCCCGCCGACATGAAATATACGGTGGTGAAATATGTAAACGGCGCGGCTACGGACACAATCGCCACCGATATCCCCGACCTTGAGTTCACCGAATCGGTGGCTTGGCCTGAAAAAGTAACCACCGTAAAATATGCGGTGTACGCCACATTCGCAGGCGAAGCCGGCGCCGGAATGGAATCGAACACCACAGTGCTCGGCACAATCAAGGCTCCCTGGACCGAGGACTTCACCGATGCCGACGCCCTGAACCGTTTCACAGCCTATAATGACGGCAAGACCGCTTCCGGATCCGGCAATAATACCCAGAACGTATGGTTCCGCTATGAGGACACCAAAACGGGCAACGGCGCGGCACAGGTGTACACCACCTCGAAGAAGAACCATTATCTTGTCACGGCCCCCATCTATATGGAACCGGGCAAGAGCTACATATTCCATGCCGAGGCGTCGGGCTTTGCGTCAAGTACCGAGGAGAAGGTGGAGGTGCTGATGGGCCGTGGCAACGCCATCGAGGACCTTACCACCACGCTCGTTCCCGAGACATCGGTCAAGGCCATCGCGTCCAAGCCGGTTGTCCTGGCCAAGGAGATCACCGTGGACGAGGCCGGCGAATACTATATCGCCTTCCATGCCACATCCGCGCTCTACAAGCGCTACCTGCAGATAGACAACATCGAGATCGAGGCTCCCTATTCCACATACGGACCCGGCACGGTGACCGACCTCAGTTTCGACGGGTTCCGCTATGACGGCTCGACCGACGTGACGGTCAGCTTCAAGGCTCCGACGGTGGACATGCAGGGTCAGAAACTTACGGCCATGTCCAAAATCGAGGTGGAGCGCGACGGACAGGTAGTCAAGACGTTCCGCAGCCCCACATTCGGCGAGACATACACGTTCGAGGACAAGTGCCCGGAACGAGGCACCTATAACTACAAGGTGACTGCCTACAACAGCTATGGTGCCGGCAAGTATGTGTCCGGCTCCGCAGTGACCGGCGTCGATTTCGGCGCGAAAGTGACCGATCTGGTCATCAGCGAGCCTGAGACCGGCGTCATCAACCTGAAATGGACTCCCGCCACCACCGACGTCCAGGGCCGTGAGATAGATCCTTCGCTTATCAAATATACCGTTATCCTCAACGGCCAATACTATGTGGGCGACGAGTTCCATCCCAGCACCACCACCGAGCTTACCTTCAAGGCAGTGAACGACGGCTATCAGGCCAACTGCTATTGCACCGTCTATTCCGTGACCGATGCAGGCTACAATACGGTGGGCTCCTACCGTTTCGATCCGGCAAGTTACTCCCAGTCCGTCACCATCCCCGTGGGCGCTCCGTATTCGATGCCCATCTTCGAGAACGGACAGCTGTCAGTGAACTGGGGATATGAGACGAGCGGAGGCCAGTGGTGGGGATCATGGTATCCCGAATGGTCGGTAGTGGATCCGGCCAACTCGCAGAGACTCGGCATCGAGACTCCCGACGGTGACGGATACCTGTTTGCATGGCCCGTTGCGTTCGACCCCAACTTCGGCACGGAACGTTCCGTATTCGAGGGTGCGAAGACCAGTTTCTACACCGGCAAGGTCAATGTGGACGACAGCGACCTCTCGGCGTTCTCATTCCGGTTCTACGTCCAGCCCGAGGAGGAGGGCAAGACGCGCGATGAATATATATTCTATCCCATCCTGCATGATCCTTACGAGGGAGACGTGGCGTTGAGCTCGCCGATCTCCACCAATGATTTCGGCACTCCCGGATGGCACATCATTACCGTCTCGCTCGACAAATACCGCGGACAGACCGTTCAGCCGGGCCTGCATGTGGAGTTTGCCGGTATGTACAAGCAGAACGACAAGTATTTCTTGATCGACGACATCCAGATACGTCAGTTTGCCGATCATGACATGATGGCCCTGACGATGGAGGCCCCGATGCTGGAGCCGGGCGAGGAAAATATCCTCAACGCCAATTTCCGCAATATCGGATATGAGAATGCCGACGCGTTCGTGGTGGAACTCTACCGCAACAACGAGAAGGTGGCCGAGAGCGACCCCGTATCGGTCAAGGCCGGCGAGAACGGTACTGCCAGCTTCAAGCAGACCCCGGGTCTGTTCTGGGACAGGACGCAGGACTACCACTTCAACATCGTTTATGGCAAGGATCAGCTGAACTTCAACAACAAGAGCGAGGCCGTGGAGGTCGAGGTGCTTGAGTCGCGCCTGCCGGCCGTCAGGGATCTTTCCGGCGTTCAGGAGGAGAAGGACGTGGTGCTGACATGGAGCGCTCCGGACGTGACGGCCGCCATGACCGACGACTGCGAGAAGTACGTGCCGTTCAGCATCAACCGCGCGGGCCGCTGGTCGTTTATCGACGGCGACGGTCTGACAACATATCCCATAGTGGGCGACCAGTTCCCCGGACTGGGAGAACCTTCGGCATTCATCGTATGGGAGAATATCAACGAGGAACGCAACTTCACCCATTCGGGCAGCAAGTGCTTCGCGGCATTCCCGGTTGACGCACAGTCCGACGACGATGTGAACGACGACTGGCTGATATCGCCGCTGCTCAACGGCACGGCACAGACCGTTTCGTTCTGGGCGTTCGGCAACTTCGGCAGCTCGCTGTGGGGAAGCCATGTGATCGAGGTGTTGTATTCCACCACCGGCAAGGAGAAGGATGACTTTGTCCGCGTAGGCGAGCCCATCACCCTGGCCGACACCTACACGCAGTATAGCTTCGACGTTCCGGAAGGCGCACAGTATTTCGCCATCCGTTACGTGCAGGCGGCCGTATCGGCCATCTTCATCGACGACATCACCTTCGCCCAGGTAGGCAACGGCGCCGAGATAGAGGGTTATGACGTGTACTGCGACGGCAAGAAACTGAACGAGACTATGCTGACGTCCACCGGATTCAGGCATGTGGCACCCGCCGAAGGCACGCACACATATCATGTGGTGGCTCTTTACAAGGAAGGCACGAGCGACCTCTCGAACAAGTCCACCGTTCAGGTCAAGGAGATCAGCGGACTCAGCGACGTCCTGACCGGAGGCGCACGCGTCTACACTACTTCCGATGCCATCCATATCGACAATGCCGAGGACAAGGTGTCGGTAGCGACGCCCAACGGAGTGGTGATCTACTCCAATGCGACGCCCGCCGTCAACGAGACCGTGAACGTCAAGGCCGGAGTATATCTGGTTTCCGTAAACGGCACCACCGTCAAGGTGATGGTGAAGTAAGACAAACTGAATAAACCTTAATATAAGGGCCGTCCGTGGATATAATCGGACGGCCCTTGTTGTGTTCTTGATTAATTGGGGTTTATGGTGTAACTTTGCAGTTGCGAAACCGTGGTTTCGGAAACGGCGGTTGCGCTACCATAAAGACCGGGATTATGAAGAAGATTGCATTTTTTGATATAGACGGGACGCTGGTGAGTTTCGAGAAGCACAGCATCCCGGCGTCGGCTGTGAAGGCCATAGACACCCTGCACCGCAACGGGGTGGAGATCGTCATAGCCACAGGTCGAGGGGCTACGGATACCCCTTACATTTCCGGACTGCCTTATTCGGCTGTCATCGGGCTTAACGGGTCGGAATGTGTGTTGAAAGACGGCACTTTGGCCTGGAGGCACCACATACCGCAGGAACTGTTTGAAAAGTCGCTGGAGCTTGGCCGCAAATACGACTTCGCCATAGCGGCCAAGACGGACGAGGGATTCGTGATAGACCGCCTCACATCGCGCGTGCGGGAAATGTCGGCCACAATAGGGGAGTGGATGCCTCCGGTGAGAGATCTGACCACGCTTTATCCTGATCACCCTGTGGGCCAATTGTGTTTCTTCATTGATCCGGAGACGGAGAAGGCAGTGATGCCTCAGTTGCCCGGACTGGCTGCGTCCAGGTGGTGCGACATCTTTGCCGACATCAATCTGTCGGGTATCGACAAGGGAACGGCCATTCAGGAATATGCCGCGTACCGGGGTGTGGACCTTGCGGACGTCATCGCGTTCGGCGACGGCGAGAACGACCTGCCGATGCTTCAGAAGGCCGGCACCGGCGTGGCCATGGGCACCGCCTCCGAGCTTGTCCGGTCGCAGGCCGATTACGTCACCGGCACCGTGGACGCCGACGGCATCGCCAACGCCTTGCGCCACTTCGGCCTGATATAAAAATAGTAGCGCAGTCTCTCCGAGACGCGCATAAACACGGGAGAAAGCCTAATGGAATAGATGTAAGCTTTGGGTCCGATGCCATGCGCGGCTGCGGAGAGCCTGCGCTACTATTTGTTGCGGATGACTCAGGGAGTCGCCGTTATGATCAGTGCTTGATGAGACGGTAGGTGGCACCTGTACCGTCGGCACGGACGATGTAGATGCCGGCCGCCATGTCTGTCAGGCTGACGGTGGCCGATGCGGTGTCGGCGGCAGCACGCTTCACGCATACGCCCTGCATGTTGTAGACAGAAAGTCCGTTCAGACCTGATGCCGTTGCCGTAACCTCGTCGCCGCGGACAGTCCATGCCGTGTCCCTGACTGTCTGAATGCACTGAATGCCGGACGAAGCCACGTTTATATATTCGCCGTAAACAATACGCTCCATCGGGAAGTATTCCTCCGTTTCGTAATCATACTGCTCGGTAATCACTTCGGAAACATTGCCGTCGGCATCGTAGGTGTAGGTGGATTTCTGGCCGTCTACCAGTTCTTCGACTCCCTCCATAGTCTCTTTCGCGGTGAATGCAACCATGTTGCCGTGCTCGTCCATAGTTGCTTCCTGGACGCTGATGTAGACAGGTTCGGTAGTAATGTTGCCTTCCTCGTCAAAGTATTCGGTGACGGTGAAGCGCATCGAGCCGTTGGCGTCCAGGACTTCCATGCTGGTAGTGGCTCCGATTTCGTTGATGTCGTTGGTGGTCTCTTTTATCAGGAAGTCCTTGTCGTTGTTGCTCCATTCCACCAGGTAGTGGCCGTCAGGCTCGTCGCCATAATACACTACAGCCGATTTCATCAGGTTGGCGCCTTCTACAAGCTCGAGCATGTCGCCGTAGATGGTCATCTGGCCGTCGGTCTTCTCCCATACGATGTCGCGATACGAGATGTCGTCGTCAAGTTCCCATTCATTGTCCTGACCAATCGTATAGTAATAATACTCGTTGGCTTTACCATCGGTTCCATACTTCCATACGGATTTATAAGCAGGCAGGAGTCCTTCGCCCAACGGGAGCGACTTTATGATTTCGGTAATGTTGCCGTCAGCGTTGCGGGTGATGGTGTTGGTCTCGCATCTGTAGTTTGCCACCCACTCCTCATCCCAGTCGTAGCCCATGCGTTCGGTGAAGAAATCATGGACCTTGGTATCGTAAACGTAAGTGGTTTTGGCCAGATTGGTCCAGGCCTCGCCGTCCCAGCTTTCAGTTTCGATTCTGGTCAGTGGCTGGTCGAATTCATTGTAGGTGGTGAGGGTCTTGGTCTGTAAGCCATCTTCGTCCACCAGTTCCTCAGTGCGGTTGCCGCGGACATCGTACTTGAAGTTGACCGTGCCCAACAGCATCCAGTCCTCTCCGTCATGCATATAGTCGGCCTGGCTCACGGGGCGCCATACTGGAGCGGCGCCCTCGGTGCGGGCCAGCTTTTTCATGCCTTTCTTGGCATGGCCTGCCTTGAAGCGGAGGCCGTCGGCACTGGCCGACAGAGCGACCAGACAGCACAGGGTAATTGCGTAAAGTTTCTTCATGTTGCTAATGCGTTGTTATTGAATTATTGAAATTGAGAATGCAAAGTTACAAAAAATCCCGGACTTCAAAAGGGTAGCGGGGAATCGAAACGGCAGGGGCGGCGGTCGAAGGGGGAGGTGAATTCCAGGGTCTTGGCGTGGAGGTAAAGGCGGTTGCGATTGAGGGAGCAAGCATTGCCGTGGCCGTAGAGGCGGTCGCCGAGGATGGGCATGCCGAGTCCGGCATCCGAGGCGGCGTGTACGCGCAGCTGGTGCGTGCGGCCGGTCAGGGGATGTAACATGACGCGGCTATGACCGTCGGAGACGGACAGGAATTCATAATCTGTCACGGCATTCTTGCCGTTGTCAAGGTCCACGCGCTGGCGCGGACGGTCCAGCCAGTCGGGCGACAACGGCAACTCTATCCGCCCTTTCTGCGGAATGCCCCGCGACTGATAGTCGCCTTCCAGATCGGCTACATACGTTTTCTTCACTTGGCGGGAGGCGAACATGAACTGCAACGCCCTGTATGCTGTGGGACCGAAAGCTGCCATCAGCAGACCGGACGTGTCCTGATCCAGCCTGTGGACCACCTTAACGTCACGGTCAGGACCATATTTCGCCTCCAGCCACTGCTGGACGGATAAGGCCGAACCTTTGCCCGGCACCGAAAGCATCCCCGACGGTTTATCGACCACGCAGAACCATTGGCTTTCAAATATGATTTCCGGCTCACGCATTGCGGTGACTTCGCAGTCGCTGTCAAGGGGTGGCTTGATGTCGAGTCCCTGCAGCATCCAGCCCAATACCGGGCGACACTTTCCGCGACATGCCGGGTAATGCCGTCCGTGAATGCGCACCTCACCCTCCTTGCCTCGGCCGTACCAGTACTCGGCCATCGCCACGGGCTGCCATCCCTGCAGATAAGCCGCATGCAGCAGCTTCGGGGCGCAACATTCGCCCGCGCCCGACGGTGGAATCCGCATCGGTGTGTCGGCAAAGATTTCGCTCAGGCTCAGACTCTCGCCGCGAGCGTTGAGTAGTCGGAAATTGGTGAACAGCCATTGTTGCAACGCCTCCGAGTCGGCGCGCCGCTTCTCTTTCATCTTCGTAAGCTGTGCCTCTGCCTCCTTAAGCCGCGCGGCATACGGCTCAAGCTGAGCTGCGGCACGCTTCTTGAGGCGGTGCAGCTCGGCTTTCTCAAACTGGCTTTGGCGAATCATGGCTGTAAGCTCGGCATCGCTGACGTTGCCGGTCTTTCGTCGTGCGTCGCGCGCAGCCTTCGATTCGCGGTGCCTGTCGCGCGATGCCGATACCTCGGCATCGAGGGCGTTGCGGACACGCTCGTATTCCGTCTTGATGGGGCGGAGACTTACGGTCTCGAACCGGGCTATGTCACGGTTCTGACGTGAGATCTCCCGTTCGTGGGTCTTGAAATGGCCGTCGGGCTGCAGATAGTCGAACACAGGCCCGACGAAGCCCGGATAATGGAATCCGCCATGACCCAACTGCCCCGAAAAAGCATACAGGGTATGGCGCACACCGTCGGCATCAGCCGCGATGAGCACACCTAACATCTTGCCCGCCTCCAGCTCGCGCATGAAGTTGATGTCGTCGGCCCGGCCGCTCCCCTTTAGCGCCTCCAGTCTGTCGCACAGCTCCCGGAACGCCTCGTCGCACTCCCTGTCCGGTATATAGTCAAACGGATTGTTCATCCAATGTTATGACATTGTGAGATTGACGGCTATGCCAAGAGCCGATGCAATTCTGAGAAAAGAAGACAGCTGCATGTCCGTTTCACCCTTTTCAATGCGGTTTATGTAGGTCCGCTCTCGTCCTATGGCCTCAGCTAATTCTTTCTGTGTAAGGCCGAGCTGTTTGCGACGGTCGCGTAGGATTTCGCCGTAATACCATGCTTTAGCCTTGTTCTCAAAATCAAGTCGTTCGGGAGATCCGGCGACTCCATATTTTTGTGACAGTTCGTCTTCCGCATTAGTCAATGCCGGGTTCTTGGAAAAATCCGTATCGCGTAGTTTTTCCAATTGTTCTTTTGTAAGTCGTGGGTATGTCGTGTTCATAACAATGAATTTAGAATATTGTATGCCTTCTTGATTTGTTTATCGTAATCCTTGCTGCTTTTCTTAATAAATCCGTTCAGGACTATAATCTCGGTTGCAAGGTTGATATTTTCATTATTTGCGGAAAATAAAAGCACCCTGATCTCATTGTCAACAGATACTCGAAGTTCATAGAAATCGGAACTGACAATCTTTTTGACGAATTTCTTGGATAGCGGCATTTCATGTTGGAGAATAGATATGCAATAGTCGAGTTTCTCCAAGGCTCGGGATCCTAAAGATTGTCGGAAATCCAAATATTCTTCCGTGTATCTGACGTTTCGATTCATAGTGCCATATTTTATAAACGCAAAAGTAACTAATTAGTTTCATATATGCAATAGAGCGTAAATAATATTACGTCAATTTTATGCACTGTGTACTTGGCGCCGTAAAGGATTAAATCGTGAAATTACTGAATGCGGTTCTGTTGATACGGATAAGGCGAGTGGACCGAGTCTATGCGCGGTTCGGAAAGCCTGTGCCACTACACGTTATTATTTTTTTGTTTTATCGGAATATTCTTTGTATATTTGCGGTGGAAAGCAAGCGATATGGCTGTGCCATCAGCCTTAACAAATTAGATTAACCTAAAAAATAAAATATCATGGAATTACCTTTTGCCGAATCGTGGCGAATCAAGATGGTTGAACCCATCCGCACCAGCACGCGCAAGGAGCGTGAAGAATGGATCAAGGCAGCGCATTACAATGTGTTTCAACTTCCGGCCGAAAAGGTCTATATCGACCTTCTGACGGACTCCGGCACGGGCGCCATGAGCGACCGCCAGTGGAGCGCCATGATGATGGGCGACGAGAGCTATGCCGGCGCCCGCTCGTTCTTCAGGATGAAGGACACCATAGAGCGCATCACCGGTTTCCCGATGGTGATTCCGACGCATCAGGGACGCGCCGCCGAGAACGTGGTGTTCAGCGCACTCGTGAAAGCCGGTGACGTAGTGCCGGGCAACTCGCATTTCGACACCACCAAGGGCCACATCGAGAGCCGCAAGGCATTCGCCGTGGACTGTACCATCGACGAGGCCCGCGACACCCAGCTGGAGCATCCCTTCAAGGGCAACGTGGACATCGACAAGCTGGAGAAGACCGTGACTGACAACAAGGGTCGCGTGCCGTTCATTATCGTGACCATCACCAACAATACGGCCGGCGGACAGCCTGTGTCGATGGCCAACCTCCGCGCCGTGCGCGAGCTGGCCGACCGTCATGGACTGCGCGTCATATTCGACTCAGCCCGCTTTGCCGAGAACGCATATTTCATCAAGACTCGCGAGGAGGGTTACGCCGACAAGACCATCAAGGAGATAGTGCGCGAGATGTTCGCTCTGGCCGACGGCATGACCATGTCGGCCAAGAAGGACGCCATCGTGAACATGGGCGGTTTCTTCGCCACGCGCCATCAGGACTGGGCCGAGGGCGCACAGCGCTTCGCCATCCCGTTCGAGGGCTATCTGACATACGGCGGTATGAACGGCCGCGACATGGAGGCCCTGGCCGTAGGTCTGGACGAGAACACGGAGTTCGAGAACCTGCATACGCGCATCCATCAGGTGGAATACCTGGCCAAAAAACTCGATGAATACGGCATACCCTACCAGCGTCCAGCCGGCGGCCACGCCATATTCGTGGATGCGTCGAAGATACTGACCAACGTGCCGAAGGAAGAATTTCCGGCACAGACGCTTACCGTAGAGCTGTACCTCGAGGCCGGCATACGTGGCTGCGAGATCGGCTACATCCTGGCCGACCGCGACCCCGTGACGCGTGAGAACCGCTTCGGAGGCCTCGACCTGCTGCGTCTGGCCATTCCGCGCCGCACGTATACAGACAATCACATGAACGTAGTGGCTGCGGCCCTGAAGAACGTGTACGACCGCCGCAACGAGATAACACGCGGCGTGAAAATCACGTGGGAAGCCCCGCTGATGCGCCACTTCACCGTGCAGCTGGCTCCGGCCGGCGAGTAATGGCCTCGTATAGGTTTCGGGTGGCTGCCTGAAGCAGATCCAATACAAGTTCAAAGCCCTCGGCCCCTTCGTAATAGGGGTCGGGGACATAATCATAATGCCGGGTGTTGTCGAAAAAGGCCGACATCGGCATTATTTTTTGTTCCGCCTCCACGGTAGGGGCAAGTCGGCGCAGGTTGCGCAGGTTGGACTCGTCCATGCCGATGATGAGGTCGAAGTCGAAGAAGTCGGACATCGATATCTGACGGCAACGGTGCGTCAGGTCATAGCCCCGTCGCGCGGCATGAGCACGCATACGTCGGTCGGGGAGGTCGCCGATGTGGTAGTCGCCCGTACCGGCCGAATCTATCACCCAGTTACGGCTGTCGCCGTGAGCGGCCACGACCGCCTCCATCAGCCCCTCGGCAGCCGGAGAACGGCAGATATTACCTAAACACACGAACAGAACCTTGACCGGTCCGCCGGCCACGTATTTGGAACGGAGACGCGCCATCAATTCAGTTTTTGCATCGGTCATAAATAGAATTATATTTTTTAAGCAAAACAATTCAGGATAGGGTTTGGCGACGAGCGGGAATGTACGCTAAGAGGCAGTATATGGCTGCGCAAAGTGCGATTGCGCCGCCTATGTAACCGATCTGTCCGAGCAGATAATGATTAGTGGCGATGCCACCCACAAGCGCTCCGGCGCCGATGCCAAGGTTGAAAATTCCAGAATACAGGCTCATCGGCACGGCCGAATCATTCGGGAACAGGCGGACTATGTCGTTCTGCATGGCGATGTTCAGCACGGTCAGCGACATGCCCCAGGGCACGCATAGCGCCGCCAGCAACACGGGGCTGAAGTCGGCCGCCGGTCTCAGCAACAGCAGCATCAGCGGGATGCCGAGGCATGACGTCGTGATGATGGCGCGCGAATGACGTGTGTAGCCCTCGCCGGCTATCAGGCTGGCTAAGAGTCCGGCCACGCCGAACAGAGTTAGTGTCCATGTGATGCCTGATTCGCTGAATCCGGCAATCTGACCTAAGAACGGCTCGACATAGCTGTAGCCGGTGTAGTGTCCGGTGACTATAACGCCGATGATAAGGTAAATCATAAGCAGCTGAGGGCAATGCAGCATTTCGCGGATCAGCTGCTTGCGCGACACGGTGTCGGCCTCGCGTCGCACGTCGGGGTAGAACAGCCACATCAGCACGAACAACACCGTGGCGAGTATGCCGATGGACCCGAAGGCGGTGCGCCATCCGGCCACAAGGCCGATGAGGCGCCCTATGGGCAGTCCCACTATCAGTGCGATGCCACCGCCGGCCACGAGTACGCTAAGGGCGGTAGCTCGTTTATCGGGCGGTGCCACGGCCACGGCCATAGCCGGTGCGATGGACCAGAATATGCAATGCGTCAGGGCCACGCCGATACGCGAGGCCATCAGCATACCGTAGCTTCCGGCCAGAGTGGAGAATACGTGCGAGATGATGAACACCGCGATGATGCCGAGCATCAGCTTGCGGTAAGGCACGCGGGCAAAGAGCAGCATCAGCGGCAGGGACAGCAATGCCACGACCCAGGCGTAGACCGTGATAAGCAGGCCGGTCCTGGCCTCGCTTACGCCCAAGTCAGCGCCGATGTCGCTGAGCAACGCCACCGGAATCAGTTCCGATGTGTTGAACGTGAATCCGGCCACGGTCATGATCAGCAACGGCACGACATAATGAATTCCGTTGCGGAATTTGTCAAGATGCAACATACAGGTTTTTGGTTTTCGTAAAATGTAACGCAGTCAGAACCGGAATATTTTGGAAGATTGCGTGACTCAACTTCCCGGACAAGAGATATAAGCTATTCGTCAGAGTGTTGATGGATTACACGGTTAGTACTGACAATCGACAGGCATTGACCAGGCAGGTATCGACCGCTATATAAAAATTACGGCATGTGCACCGATTAACTCGTGCACATGCCGATTTGCAGTATAGGGTTTATTCTGCGGTTTCCCCGGAATCAATAGTTTTTGGCTTCTATTTCAAAGAAGCTGCGCTTGTGATGGCAAACCGGGCATACCTCGGGCGCTTTCTTGCCGATGTGCAGATGGCCGCAGTTGCGGCAAATCCATACGGTGTCGCCTTCGCGCGAGAATACTATGCCCTCTTCGATGTTCTGAAGCAGACGACGATAACGCTCCTCGTGGTGCTTTTCGATGGCTGCGACAGCGCGGAAACGATGCGCGATGTCGGTGAACCCTTCTGCATCGGCCTCTTCAGCCATCTTGGCATACATGTCGGTCCACTCGTAGTTCTCGCCTTCGGCTGCGGCACGGAGATTGTCCATCGTGTCTGAGATCTCGCCGCCGTTCAGCAGCTTGAACCACAGTTTGGCATGTTCCTTCTCGTTGTTGGCCGTTTCCTCAAAGATGGCGGCTATCTGCTCGTAACCGTCCTTGCGTGCTTTCGATGCGAAATAGGTGTACTTGTTGCGGGCCATCGATTCGCCGGCAAAAGCGTCCATCAGGTTTTTCTCTGTTTTTGTTCCTTTCAGGTCTTTCATTAGTTTCTTGTATTTATTTATTTGTATTTTTATAGCTTGTTTATGTCGGTAAATGTCAATTCACCTGCATTCCTGGCTGTTTTCAAGTTTTTTCAGACATTCGGGACATCGCCCCTTGAAAAATACGTTGACGTTGTCGCACTCGAAATCAGCGGGCGCCGGCAGTATCCCAAGGTCGAACGGGATGTCGTAGATTCTATGGCATTCGCGACACATGAAATGCGCATGCGGCTGCCTGTGAGCGGAATCGTATCTTGTTGATTCGGCCGAAATGTCTATGTCGTTCAACAATCCTTTTTCCGCGAGCAATTTCAAGCAGCTGAATACGGTAGTGCGTGATAATGTGGGATGCTCGCGCACTAATGCCGAATACACCTCGTCGGCCGTGGGATGGCATTCGCAAGCCGAGATGTATTCCATAATGGCAATCCTCTGGGCCGACGGCCTTATGCCGGCGTCCAGAAGTTGTCTCATTATTTCAGTGCGTCTCGATTCCATATCATTAATCAGTTCAAAATTGAACTCAGTACAAAATTATAATAAATACCGGTATTCTCCAAATTTTTAACAAATTTTTTAATGGGGCGTATGACTAAGGAACGGATGCTAAGGGACGGATTACTTAGGAGCGTGTGACTAATGACTCAGGAGCGGTGACAAAAATAGAGGCTGATTCACAGTCTGGTTTCAAGGGTCGTTTTCTGGGTGGCGAGGCCCATGCGGCGGTAGAAGTCCATGGCCGTTTTGTTGCCGTCCCATACGTTGAGGGTCAGATTATGGCAGCCTTGCATACGGGCATATTCCTTTGCATGTTCATACAGCCGTCGGCCCACGCCTTTGCCTCGGGCAGTCTCATCTATGCATAGGTCGTCGATATAAAGAGTCCTGATTTGTTGCAGATGATGGCTCGAGGTATTGTCTTGAAGCACGCAGAAACAGTAGCCAAGCACACGACCCTCCTCATTGACATCCACAAAGACGGGAGTAGCCGGGTCGGCAAAAATATCTTCAAGTTCCGTGGCCGTGTATTTGGTATGTCCTTTGATAAACAGATCGGGACGCACTTCGGCATGCACGTCATTCACCTGCACCAGCAGTCTCAACACATCATTAATATCCTTGTTTTCAGCTTTACGAATCATAGCACTATGAGTATTATGAATCACGTTTATGTTTTAGAGTCGAGAAATAAGTTCCGAGCCTGTCATGACATCCATCTTGGAGAAGGCGAACAGTTTCTTGCCGAGATCTTTCAGCGAATGGCCGATATGGTAGACCTCCTCGTCGATTATCAGGAAACGGTCGTGGGCTTTGGTGTATTTGTGTAGAGTCACGCCGGAATACTGCGCATTATGTTTCTCCACGTCCTGACGGAGCTGCCTGGAAATCTGCCCGTCGTAAATATCTACCGTAACACCCGGATTGCGCTTGGATAACTGAACCAATACCGAATCGTCTATATAATTGTCGATAACGACTATTCTATGTTTAGCCTTGCGGATCAAACCGGCGATAAAGGCATACGCATCGAATATCTGACCATCGAAGAATATGCCTTCTTTAGGTTGAATAGAGCTGCGGACAAAGAAATCTACTTTCTCATCAAGCTGTAAAAGATGCCTGTCGTATTCTGAGAAATGACGGTCTATGCGATCTTCAAGTTGCATCAATCTTTGATTTACGGCATAACCACGTAGTAGATATTCTTTCAGAACCTTATTGGCCCACTGTCTGAATTGAATACCCCGGACTGTATTGACTCTATATCCGACAGAAATAATTACATCCAGATTGAAAAAATCGATGTTTCGGGTCACATTACGATTCCCCTCTTGTCGAACTGTTCGGAATTTCCGAACAGTTCCCTCTTTACTCAATTCGCCTGAGTCAAAAATGTGCTTGAGATGTTCGCTGATATTTGCTTTGCTTGATTCAAACAGCTCGACTATCTGGGACTGTGTGAGCCACACGGTTTCATCCTCCACTCTTACGTCAAGAGAGAGGTCCTCGTCGGGCTGATATATTATAATTTCATTTCCTTGCGTAGATTCCATACGCAAAGTTAATCAAAATTAAGGTAAATCAATAAACTTGAGGAATATAATTCATTGACATGATTCGGATGTTGATATTCTGCGAACCATAGCACTGCGAACTGTGTTGACATGGTGATGTTTAAGGTGTTTATTATGATGGTGTTGAGTGTGTCGATGTGCGGATGCAACGGGCATACTGCCGGGCGTGATACATGCCATCAAAAGCTTGAAAGGAAGACAATGAAAGAAATATACCAAAAACCGTCTGACGAGGAACTGCGTCGTAAGCTGACTGCCGAGCAGTATGCCGTGACACAGCAGGGCGCGACCGAGCGGCCGTACACCAACAAGTATGACCATGAATTCAGACCGGGCATATACGTGGATGTCACCACGGGACAGCCGCTGTTCGTGTCTACCGACAAATACGATTCGGGATGCGGCTGGCCGGCTTTCAGCCGTCCCATATCGCCCGATGCGCTGACGGAGCATATAGACAATTCGCATGGCATGCGGCGTGTGGAAGTGCGTAGCTCGGCAGGCGATGCCCATCTGGGCCATGTGTTTCCCGACGGACCCAGTTCGGCAGGGGGACTGAGATACTGCATCAACAGTGCATCGCTACGCTTCATCCCCAAACCCGAAATGGAAGCCGCCGGCTACGGCGATTATCTGCCGCTGCTGTCGGGCCATTAGGACGGATGCGAGAATTTTCAGGGAAAATGGTGCAGGATATTGACTGAATAAGAAGAATGAATTATCTTTGTCGTGAAATTGGATTTGAGTGCCAATACCGGAATCCGTTCATGAAAAAATCTGTAATACTTCTAATACTTCTAAGCTGTTTCCAGTACGCGCTGTCCCAGGGGCTGCAGTTCCATGGCAACGAAAATGATATCGACGAGCGCTCGTCGCTTGCAATCCCGGCAGAGCTGTCGGACGCACGCAGCGTGGAAGCGTATCAGCTGGAATTCACTGTCCGCAACCACAACCTCACCAGCCCGGGCAACATATTCTGTGTCCACAACCGATATGACTCCAATGCGTTCGTGCTGACGTTCAGCTACAACGAACCGGCCGACCTGGGGACGTTCATCTTTGCGAAAAGCGGCGAACGGAACCTATATTCCACCACCTTCCGGGGGGTGGAACTCCGGGAGAAGTCAATGCCGGTATCCCTGAAAGTCGACAGGCCCCGTGGCGTGATCGACATCGCAATCGGCCCGCGTCACGCAACCATTCGATTGCCCGAACTCAGGAAGACGGCCTTCGCTCCCCAGCTGAATTTCAGCATGAGCGGACACATGGTGGAAAGCGCGTCCTTCTCCATCCGTAACCTTCGCATCACGTCCGACGGCAGGCAGACTGTCGTTCCGCTTGCCGAAAGCAGCGGAGAGACCGTGCATGACAGCCGCGGCAACGCCGTGGGCAAGGTGACGCATCCATACTGGCTGATAAACCGCTCGTACTATTGGGAACGGGAGTGGGCCGCATGTTCCGACACTCCTACAGGCTTCATGTTCGACCCGTCGCGCCAGATGATGTATTCCTATAGCTGCGACACGATCAAGACTTTCGATATCCGCAGGCGCAGCCTGACGTCGGTACGCGTCCGGGGCGACTCCCTGCCTGTGCGTCACGGCATGAACCTGCTGGATGCAGCGACGGGCCGGATTATACCCTACGAGGTGTATGACGATGCCATGTTTGCCGAACTGGATCCTTCGACGGGACAATGGCGCCTTCTTGGCGCGACATCGCCCGACGCCGTATGGCACCATCATGCCGCCGTTCACCGCAGGAAGGACAATTCCCTGCTGCTGTTCGGCGGCTACGGCCACCGCAGATACGCCGACAGGCTCGTGCGCTACGACCTGAACCGGCATGTATGGGACACGATCCCATTGGGAGGAGACCGGATAGATCCCAGATTCTACACATCGATGATGCTGACGCCTTCCGAGGACACTATCTATCTGTACGGCGGCAAGGGCAATCCCCAGGGTCTGCAGGACCTGGGCACGAAGTATTACTACGACTTCTACATGATTGACCTGAAACGCCGTACGGTCAGGAAACTATGGAGTCGTGAAGCCCCGGCCGAGGACCGCGTGCCGGCACGGACACTGTTGCCGGATCCCGACGGAAAGCATTTCTATGCCATAACCTATCCGGAATACCGGCCCCATTCCTCGCTGCAGCTGTACCGCATCGCCATGTCCGACGGCAATAGCACCGCCGTCGGCGACACCATACCTCTGATTTCAGAGGAAATCGCCACCAATGTGGCGTTATACCACAACGCGGCGCAGGAACGGATATATTGTGTGGTGCAGCAGTTCGCGAAATACGGCCAGACCCTCACATCAGTCTATTCCCTATCGACGCCTCCGGTATCGGCCGCCCAGCTGCAGAGCGCTCCGGCCCGAAAAAACGGCGTCAGGACGGCCGTGATTCTGACCGTGTCGCTGCTGATACTTGTCTTGACGGTGTTTATCGTGATCAGACGTCGCAGACGGTCGCGCGGAACCGGGCCTCGGGAAGTCGCGGAAGATAAGCCGGAGCAACCCAGGACTCCGGCACCTGCGGAATCCCACGAGGATACCCGTGCGGAATCCGCGAGTGTGCCGGCCGCGTTCTCCGAGGACTCGGTCAAGGACCTTCCCGTCGCGCCCGGCAGCAACTATATCTCGCTGTTCGGTCCGTTCTCGGCGATAGACGCCAGGGGACGTTCCATAACACATCTGTTCAGCCCGAAACTCAAGCTGATTTTCCTTTATATCCTCCTGCATACCGAAAGCCACGACGGTGTCACCTCGTCCGACCTCAACGTCACGTTCTGGGCCGACAAGGAGCCGGAAAAGGTCAAGAACCTGCGCAACGTCACTCTCAACAAACTGCGCAAGGCCCTGGCAGACATCGACGGTATTTCGCTGGTGTACGAGCAGGGGATGTTCCGCATCGATATCCAGGAACCGTGCGTAAGCGACATCGGGCGCCTGTACGCCCTCAGTTCCGGCCTCAGCGACGCGGTGCCCGCGCCCGATAAGGCCGATGAAATCAACTCCATCGTCATCAAGGGGAAATTCCTGTCCGGCATATCCGATCCGATATTCGACTATTTCCGGCAGAAGATGGACTCCTATATGGTGCGGTACTTAGCGGCGGAGATAGCGCGCAGCTATAAGGAGGGGAAATATGACCTGGTACGGCGCCTGTGCTACACGATGCTTGAGACCGACCCGCTGTCGGAAACGGCGCTGACTTATCTGGTCAGGGTGGCGCATGCCACCGGACGGCATACCCGTGCCCGCGCGGTCTATCAGACCTTCTGCCGCGACTATCTCAGGATGATGGGCGAGGAATATCCTCATTCCTTCGAGGAATTGGGCTGACCTTCAGGAGTCTAGCTGACCCGGACGGGAAAGCACAGGCCGGCGCCCTTGCGGGGACGCCGGCCTGCTTGTGAATGAAGTTGCAACAGGGTTACTTGACGATGGAGATCGCGTTGATTTCGGCTACGTGGGTCGACCATTTTCCGTTGTAGACGGCCGTGATGGTGAGCCTGAAATAACGGGCCTGCTTGAATCCCGGGAGATAGGACCGGAACTCGGCGCCTCCCTCGGCCGGCAGGTCGGAATATGTACCCGCGCCTTCCCAGTTCTCGCCGTCAAGGCTTGTCTCCAGGGTCATCTCCTGGGGCCAGCCTTCGCCGTGATTGCGGCTCACGTACTGGAAGCCGAGCATCCTGACTTCCTGTCCCATGTCCACAACGATATGATGCGGAGGCTGAGGCTCGCCCCCTTTCCACTGCGTGTGCCAGAATGTGCCTAAATCTCCGTCGAAGGCGTGGATGGCATGACCGTTGTCCGATCCCTCGCCGCTTGCCTCCTCCGAGGACACCTCCACAACCTTCCAGGCGCTTCGGTCGGCCAGCGGCATGTTCCACACGTCCTCCGCGCCGCTCATCAGGTAATAGACCGTAGACTGCTGCGGATTGATGTCGGCTCCGGTCACCGCCGAGATGGTGACCGGCAGCAGATACGAGTCGAAGGGCTGGATCTTACCCCGGGCGTCGACATTGACGGTCAGGTCGTCCGAGCTGGCGGCCCCCGCCGGAATCACGGCACTTTCGGGGAGTGTGTAGCAGTCGGCGGGAAGGATCTCGTAGTCCGTGCCGCATGCGGAATTGTACGCTTCCACCTTCGCGGGGTCTACCGAGAGCGTCACGGTGACGTCCGACGATACTTCGTGTCCCGAGGTCGTGACATAATCGCTGGCGGTCACGGCCACATGGAATGTCTGGCTCATGGGCTCGGCCAGGTCGAAGTTTACGATGTTCAGGCTCCGTGCCTCCGGGATGTAAACGGTGGTGGGCTCGCTGTCACTGCACGCCGCCAGGCATCCCGCCATGCCGCACACGGCGGCGATATGCATTATATTTTTGAGTTTCATGAGTTTTGTGTCTGTAAATGGTTAGGTGTCAATATCCGGGATTCTGGCCGTTGACCCATCCGTCCTCGCCGCCGTTCTGCTGACGGATGGCCGGATTGCGGTCCAGGACATACTGCGGGATGGGCTGATAGTACATCCGTTCCAGGAACGTACGCGGGCATACTTCGTGATAGTTGTATTCCCATACGCCGTCGCCGTCGGTGTCCTCGATCTTCATTCCCCCTACGGGACGGTTCATCACGCCGTCGGGACCGTCGGCAATCTTCCAGCGGATTATGTCCCAGTAGCGTTTGTCCTCGAAAGCCAGCTCGATGCGGCGGTCGCGGCGCAGGATGGTGCGCAGCTTGTTGACCGTGACGCCCGAAGGATAGGTCTCGCTGACGGACGGCATGTTGCCGCCGCGTGTGCGCACCTTGTCAAGCCACTCGGTGGCACCAGGAACATCGCCCGTCTCCAGCAGCGCCTCGGCGTACATCAGCAGCACGTCGGCGTAGCGGAAGAAGATGTAGTTGGCCATGCCGTTGCTCATCTGTAGGTTGTCGGCGCCGTTGACGCTCTCGTCCAGTGTCTTGCGGGTATAGTAGCCGGTATTGGTGACATCGCTCGACGAGGAGGTGTCAATCTCGTTGGGACTGCCCACGCCTACACGGGTTATGATTTCCTCGCCCTGCCACATCGAGCCGTCGTAGAGGATGCTTTGGTAGAAACGCTTCTCACGGTTCTCGTAGGGCTTCTGCGGGTTGTAGAGGGGCGATTCGGCGATGGGGAGGCCGTCGGCCATGCAGTAGTCGTCGACCAGCTCCTGCGTGGGCTGCATGTTGCCCCAGCTGGACTGGACGCCCTTTACGAACACCGGTCCGAACAGACCCTCGCGGCGCCCTCCGTTCTGTTTGGACATCTGGAAGTCGAAGATCACCTCGGGATTCCCGTTGGTGGCCTCGGTCCAGAGGTCCAGGATGGTGGGCTGCAGCTCATAGATTCCGAGGTCTATCACCTTCTTGAGCGTGGCTGCGGCATTCTGCCACCTGGTCACGTCATGGTCCGGATTGCGGAGCTCAGAGGCATGGAACAGTTCAATCCAGCCTTTCAGTGTCAGGGCGGCGCCACGTGTCGCGCGGCCGGAGTCGGCGCCTGTCTGTGCCAGCGGCAGGTCCATGTATATCTCGTCGAGTTCCTTGTCGATGAACTCGAATGTCTCGCGGGCCGTGGCGCGGGGATAGTACAATTCGTCGTCGCTGTTGCTGTCCAGCACGTCGGTGATGATGGGAACCCCGCCGTAGGCCATCCACAGGTAATGGTAGAACCATGCGCGGAGGAAACGGGCCTCGGCCAGACGCTCACGTTTGAACGACTCGGAGAAATCGCTCTCGCTTACCTTGTTGATGAACAGATTGCAGGAGCGGATGCGCTCGTACTGACCCTTGGCGTCACTGTTGCTCTCGCGGCCCCATTTCCACATGTCCCAAGGGCCGGCGAGCCAGCTGGTGGGCGACAGCGCGGCCGTATAGATGGTGGTGCGCGCGTTCATCCATTCGGCCCCGACGTAGGAATTGTCGGAGTACTGGTCGAAGCACTGCGTCTCGTTGTTGAGGTGCGGGAACTGGTTGTAGATGTCGTTGAGGAACATCGTGGCGTTTTCCTCCGAACCCCACACGGTGATGTCGCTGAAACGGTCCTTGGGCTCGATTTCAAGCCAGTCTTCGCACGACGTAAGACCGAACAGCATTGCCGAGCCAAGGCATATATTGAGGAGTGTTCTGTATTTTTTCATGATTATTTATGGCTTAGGGGTTCAGAATGTGATGTTGAGACCGAACGAATATACAGCCTGCTGCATGTAGTACTTGCCGTTGGCCGAGCCGGCCTCGGGATCGACAATCTCCTTCATGAACGGGGTCCATGTCCAGAGGTTCTGTCCGGAGACATATACGCGCAGCTGCGAGATGTGCAGGAAATCCAGCGCCTTTTTTGGGAGTGAGTATCCCAGCTCGATGCTCTTGAGTCGCACGTATGTGGCGTCGCGTACCCACCATGACGAACTCTGGCGGTGGTTGTTTACGGTCACTTCGCTGGTTAGGCGCGGATAGCGCGCGTTCTGGTTGGCGGGGGTCCAGTGGTCGCGGAACTGGAGCTTGGTGGCCGAGCCGGAATCGAAGAACGGCATCACGAGGGTCTCGCCAAGCGAGATGTTGGTGCGAGTGGCGCCCTGGAACAGCGCGTCGAGGTCAAAACCTTTCCACCGCACTGTCGGAGCGAGTCCGAACACGATCTCAGGATTCCAGTTGGAACGGCCTATCACGGTCATGTCGTTCTCGTCGATCTTGCCGTCGGGCACTCCGTCGGGACCGGAGAGGTCGGCATAGCGCAGGTCGCCGGGATATACCTGTCCCCAGGGCTGCGTGGCGATGCCGCTCTTGAGCGAGCCGTCGGGATTGAAGTCGTCGTATGTGAAATAGCCCAGGCACTTGTAGCCGAACATGGTTCCGTCGGGGCGTCCGGTGCGGCGGCGGTTGGGATTGTTGTAGGTGGCGTCGGTCTCGAAGATCTGGTCCAGAGTGTTGTGGGCGTATGTGAACGTGCCTCTGACGCCGAAGTACCAGTCATGTGTGAACTGCTTGTTGAAGCTGACCATCAGGTCCACGCCCTGGTTGTGCATGCGGCCGGCGTTGACCTGCGACAGGGGAATGCCGTATTCGGCCGATACCTCCGAGTTGGGGGCCATGAGCATGTTGGAGCGCTTCTCGTAGAAATAGTCCGCCTCAAGGTGGAGCATGCCGTTGAAGGCCGAGAACTCGACGCCGATGTCGAACTTCTTTGCCTTTTCCCAGGTGATGTTGGGATTGCCCTGAATGTTCTCCCACATTCCCATCACGGGGATGCCTCCGAAATTGCCGGCGGTGCCGAAGCCATAGTCGCTCAGGTACTGATAGGAGCCGCCGGCCAGGTTTCCGGACTCGCCGTAGGAACCGCGTATCTTAAGATGCGTGAGCCACTGGATATTCTGCATGAACGCCTCCTGGCCCAGATTCCAGCCCAGCGACACGGCCGGGAAGAAGCCGAAACGCTTGCCGGGCGCGAAGTAATAGTGGCCGTCGTAACGTCCGGACAGCTCCACCAGATAGCGGTTGTCGTAGTTGTATCCCGCGCGGAACACGTAGCCCACCTGGCGTTCGCGCCATGATGTGCCGCTGTTGCTGATGTCGCTGGGATCGCTGCTGCCCGAGTTGATCTCGTCGACCAGGATGCCGTAGTTGTTGCGGCGCGCCCCCAGGTTCCAGCAATGCTTGTCGCGGGCTTCGATCACGGCCAGGGCCGTGACCTGATGCGGGCCGAAGGAATTGTTGTAATTGATCATGCCCTGATAGGTGAAGGTGGCGTCCTCTGAGTACGACACCGACAGATAGGGCTTCTCCGGACCCTGGAAGCCTTCGGTCCAGGTGTATGGATCGGTGGATGCGTCCAGAGTGTACACCGGCATGGGTGTGAGCCAGTTCTTCGACTTGGAACGGTATGGGTCGTAGCTTATCACGCCCTTGATGCTGAGTCCCTTGACGAATGGAAGCTGCTGCGTGATGGACAGGGTGGCGTTGAGCTGGGAGCTGGGCTGCTTGTCGTAGCCGCTGTGGAAGGCCATGCCGTAGAGCGACTTGCCCACATACTGGCCCCAGAGGCCGTTGGTGTATTTGATGGCCGATACGGGAGGAGTGCGGTAGGCCTGGTACATTATGTCGCCGGCCGAGACGCCGGGATACTTCTTGTTCTGATGCCATCCGCCCAGGTTCAGGTCGACGGTGGTGGTGGAGGTGGCCTTTACGGAGATGTTCGACTGCAGGTTGAATCGCTGGTAGTCGGTGGTGCGCCACATGCCCTGCTGGTAGAGGTATCCCAGGCTTACGTAGTAGTTCACGCGCTGGGTGCCACCGCTGAGCGACAGGTTGTGCGACGTGATGGCCGTGTTGTTGCGTATCAGGTCGCGCAGGCCGTTGCTGTTGGGATAGCGGTCGGGATCGGCGTCGGGGGCTCCCTCCACGGTCTTGCGGTACATCTCCAGGTCATGCTGTGAGTATGCGTAATAGTTGGGGTATCCTGCGTTCATGGCCGCCTCGTTCTTCATCAGGGCGTATTCGTAGGAATTGACCTGGTCGGTGATTCGCGTGGGGTTCTGGAAACCGACATATCCGCTGTAGGAGAGTACCGGCGCCCCCTCGGCACCTTTCTTGGTGGTGACCAGGATCACGCCGTTCGCACC
>OIGD01000715.1_pt1 | contig 36583 bp, 10 predicted proteins | sample 1582211 | NCBI WGS metagenome assembly OIGD01 (sample SAMN04414078, study PRJEB24778) | human gut metagenome | material: faecal | host: Homo sapiens
GGAAAATTAACAAAAACAGTGAAAAATCAACAAAAGAAAAATAAAAATGAAATAGAAAAAGAAAAAATCTTTAAAGAAGTAACAATAAATTTAAGCAATACGAATTATAATATAAATCAAAAAAAGAAAAAAAAGAAGAAAAAAAAGAATATAATATTAAGAACTATACTTATAATTATACTAATAGTATTTTTAGTTTTTGCAGGATTATTTGTAAAAAGAATGAATGAAAATGGATGGACCTTAGGTGGTTTTGTTGCTACAATTTTAGGACATGATGCAAATACATTAGCAAATTTATCTAGAATAAATATATTAGTAATAGGGCAAAGTCAAAATTTAACAGATACTTTATTAGTATGTTCATATGACCCAAAAACACAAGATGTAGGTATGTTATCTATACCACGAGATACTTTTGTAGGAAAAAACAAAAATACAGCAACAGGGTTTGATAAAATAAATGCATTATATCAAATTGATCCAGATAAATTATTAAAGAAAGTTAATGATATAACAGGTTTAGGTATTAATTATTATATAAAAATTGATACACAAGGGTTAAAAGATTTAGTAGATAGTGTAGGTGGAATATATTTTGATGTACCAATTGATATGGATTATGATGACAGTTCCCAAAATTTAAAAATACATTTAAAGGCAGGCTATCAACTTCTAGATGGTAATAAGGCAGAACAGGTGGTTAGATTTAGACACAATAATAATGGTACTACATATCCAGCTGAATATGGACAAGAAGATATAGGAAGAATGAAAACCCAAAGGGCATTTATTACAGAAGTTATAAAACAGGTTGTAAAGGCAGAAAATATTACAAAAGTTGATGATTATATTAAGATTGCTAACAATAATGTAGAAACTAATTTTAACATATGGAATTTAAAAGATTATGCTCCATATGCAATTGATTTTAAAACAGAAAATATAAAAACAGAAACACTTCCAGGAGCACCAGAAAAATGTAATGGTGTATGGATATATGTACATAATAAAAAACAAACAGAAAAAATTGTACAAGAGTTATTTAAAACAGAGTTAACAGAAGAACAGGAAAAAAATGCAAAGATTAAAATAAATATATTAAATGGTACAAGTGATGATATGAATTTAAACAATTTAAAGAATTTATTAGAAGAAAGTGGATATACAGTAGTGTCCACTGGAAAAACTACAAAAACAGAAAAAACAGCAATAATAAATAGAACTAATCAGGAAAACTCAGTTTCAGAAAACCTAAAAAATACAATTGGGATTGGAGCAATATCTAATTCTAATAATAGTAAAAATGGAATTGATTTTACTATTATTATTGGAAATGATTATTAAAACTGAGAATGGAGGAGATTTTAAAATCTTCTCCAACCATTAATCTATATCTATAATTTTAAATTTACCAAAATGAACATCTAAATTTATATTCATCGCAATTATTTTGTTTCTTATTTTTTAATAAAAAGATTTTTTCAGAAAAATGTTTCTTAGATTTTCCCAAAATTTTATTATTTTTTTTATTTATAATAGTACAAAAAAGAAAAAAAGTAAAAACTACTAAAGTTATTTTAAAAATAGTTCCTAAACCAATTCCAGTAAAAAAAGATGTATTTAAGAAATTTATAATTTGTTTATCTGAGTTAATAAAAGTTTCATAATTCTGAAAACCATAATCAAATAGGGTTTTGCAATCAATATCACGGTAACTTACACCATTTTGGGGTTCAGGTGCACCAAGTAAAACTACTAAAAATTTCATGTTATCTTTTTGTGCAGTTGCAATTATGCAGGAACCAGCAGGAGTAGTAAATCCTGTTTTTAACCCTGTAGCATATTCATAATAATTTTTTTCGGATTTTTTCATTAAAGTATTTGTAGTTTCAAAACTTCTTTGATTAGATTTCCCTTCGTGTAAAATATAAGAAGTCTTAGAACATATGTTAGTAATTTGAGGGTAATCTAATGAGCACATTCCAATAAGAGCCATATCTTGTGCAGTAGAATAATGGTTATTATCATGTATTCCGCTTGGATTAATAAAATTAGAATTAGTGCAACCAATTTGTTTTGCCTTTTCATTCATTAAGCCAGAAAATTTTTCAATAGAACCAGATATATGAATTGCTAAAGCAAAACCAGCGTCATTTGCAGAAGGAATTAGTAATAAATTTAAAAGTTCTTCGACAGTTAATTGTTCCCCAGGTTGCAAGTAAGCAGTTGTGTATCCAGCTGGGATTTTAGAAATCATATCTTTCGTGATAGTTACAGTATCTGCTAAATCACAATGTTCTACTGTTAAAATTGCGGTCAGAACTTTTGTTGTACTAGCGGGGTATAATACAGTATTCGAATTTTTTTCATATACAATTTTATGTGATGAACATTCTACTAGTATACATGAATTGGAGTATATATCCAAGTTTACAGTGCTATCTGCAAATGCGGTATTAGTTAACAATATATGTATAAGTAGAATAGATACTATCATATAGATGATAAAAATTTTATTTTTTAATTTCATAAGTTTCTCCTTAGAATTATTATACTAATTAATATACATTAATATTAATTATATTTCAAGGGAAAACGATAAAAATTATTGACAGTGAAAACGATAAAAATAGGCATATTCTTATTAGCAAATGCCAGTATATTTCTAAAGAAAGTATTATAAGGAAAGGATTGATTATATAATGAAAAATATAGATAAAAAGAAAAATGTAATAGTAGTAATTATTTTAATAATTTTTTTAATAGGTATTGTGGGTTTAATATATGTAAAATTCAACAAAAAGGATAATGGATTAATAGAAAATTTCGATAATAATTTAGATTATAATAGTTTGGAAATTAGTAATTCAGATTGTATAGATAATAAGCAAAATGAAGATAATAAAAATAGTGAAAAGACAATATGTATACATATAGTTGGGGAGGTAAATAAAGAAGGGATAGTTAAAATAAAAGAGGGTGAAAGAATTATAGATGCAATAGAAAAAGCTGGTGGAGTAACTGAATTTGCTGATTTAAAAAAAGTTAATCTTGCCTTTGTTTTATCTGATGGGCAAAAGGTACAAATTCCAAATAAAAATGATGATCAACAAAATTTTATGTATGTAGAAGATAATAGTGGATATAATATAATTGTTGATAGAGGGGATAAATCAAATAATGGAGGTGATAAAGTGAATATAAATAGTGCAACTCAAACAGAGTTAGAAACTATATCTGGAATTGGTCCTTCAACAGCCTTGAAAATTATTGAGTATAGAGAAAAGAATGGGAAGTTTAATAAAATAGAAGATATAAAAAATATTAATGGAATAGGTAATTCAAAATTTGAAATGATTAAAGAAAGTATAGTTGTTAAGTAGTAAAAAAATTACTACTTAACAATTACTAAACATAAATACATAAATAGTACTAAGATAAATTATATAAAAATATTGATTATTAACTAAAAATATAGTATAATATCCTGTAATGGAGGTAAAAATCATGTTAGCAATGGATTATTATTTATATTTATATAAATTAGAAGAAACTCAAAGAAATAAAGAAATATTACTCATATGTGCATTAATAGCAATATTATTTTTTATAGCTATAGAAATAGAAATGTTTAAATATACATATTTAGATAAAATTAAGAATGAACATATTAGAAATTTTATAATGAAATTATAATTTTTTTTTGAAACATTATATTACATATAGCAATGCAATGTTTCTATTAGGAATTGCTTTAAGCTTAAAATTTATATAAAATAAAAAGCGTAAATAAAAAACACTAGTTAAATGATTATAACTAGTGTTTTTTGGATTCCATCCAAAGTCTTTTAATTTCTATAAAAATTATATAATTTGGTTGCGGGGGCAAGACTCGAACTTGCGACCTTTGGGTTATGAGCCCAACGAGCTGCCAACTGCTCCACCCCGCGATGTGTAACTTTATATATTATATGCTATATAACATGTAAAGTCAATACTTTTGAAAAAATAATTATTAATTTATGATTAATTTTTCAAAAAATAATTATTAATTATTTTTTTTGAGTATTGACCTTACTATTATATTTTATTTATTTCTCATTTATATTTTATCTACAAATATATTTGAGACAATAATTTAATATCTTTCTTGAATATCCTTTATTAAGTCAAAATTATTTTCAAGAATATACAAAAATACTTCTGCAATTCTAGAATCAAATTGTGTTCCAGAATTTTTCTTTATCTCATCAATAATAATATTAATATCTAAGCTATTTCGATAAGTACGTTTTGAAGACATAGCATCAAAGGCATCTGCAACAGTAGCAATACGTGCTAAAAGTGGAATATTTTCACCTTTTAAATTTTCAGGATAACCTCTTCCATCATATCTTTCATGGTGATATTTAACAATAGGAATTATATCTGAAAATATAGTGGCATTAGACAATATATGAGTACCAATGGATGGATGATGTTTGATTTCTGAATATTCATCAGAAGTTAATTTTTCCTCTTTTAATAAAATGCTGTCAGGTATACCTATTTTTCCAATATCATGGAATAAACCACCAATACGCAAAGTTTTTAAATCCTGTTCAGAAAGACCTAATTTTTTACCAATTAAAACAGAAAACTCAGCAACTCTGTCTGAATGCCCTTTTGTATAAGGGTCTTTTGCTTCAACAGTGTATCGTAATGTTTCAATACTCTCTAAATAAGCTTTTTCTAGTTTGTCCTTTGCATCAGATAATTCTTCATTAATTCGTTTTATTTCCTGCATTTGTTTTATAGATTTTATGCCAGATTCTATTAATAAAAGTAATTGATCAAATTTATTACTTTTTTCACAATACCCTTGTATATCCAATTTTTTAATTGTTTCTAAAGGTGGAGCTAAATCTTTATGACCTGTTAAAAGTAAAATATATAATTCCTTATTAAATTTTCTTATTTCTTCCACAACTTGGTCACCATGATATGGAGACATTAAAAAGTCTAACAGCAATAAATCAAAATGTTCATTTTTTACCAATTCAATTGCTTCAGCTGGATTTGTTATACCTGTAAAATGATAACCAGATCTTTTTAACACTATTGAAAGTGAATCAATAATGCCCTCTTCATCGTCTACTGCAAGTATTTTGTAATTTTGCTCGTTTTGTATTTCGTGGAATTTCCTCATATTATCACTCCTTATTACTTTCAAACTTACTAAAATGAAAGTGATATCTTATATTTAAATTATTATATAACAATTCTAATTTTGTCAATACTAAAATGGTAAAACATTAAAAATATTAAAATGGTAAATTGTTATAAATAAGTAATATTTTGCAACAATCTAAATTTTTAAAACTAATTACTTATATAAAAATATAAGACTGTAGATTATTGCATATAATTAAATAGGTAAAATAACACTAAAAGTAGTGCCTTTTCCTAATTTGGATTCAAATTTAATATTACCATTAAAATGAGCTCTAATGTTAGAGTATGACATAAATAAACCAAGTCCAGTACCGTTTTTTCCTTTTGTGGTAATCATTTCTTTAAATAATTTGTTTTGTACATCTTCTGGAATTCCTTTGCCATAATCTTTAATAGAAATTACCAATTTATTATCTATTATGTCAAAATTCAAATCAATATTTTTGTTTTCAGCTCCATCATAGGATTGAATGGCATTGGATATTAAATTATTTAGTACTTGTATTAAACTATTTATATCACCATGTAAAGTTAGTGTAGAGTCTATATTCATGTGAATATTCATAGTTATCAAAGAATGCTTTAACTCGTGTTTCATTAATATATCAACTCTTTTTACAAGTTCTTCAATTGTAAAAGAAACTATCTCCTGATTTGCAAGGGTAACAGCTTGACCTTTTACAGTAGTAATAATATCAGACATATATTCAGTATAATTATCAATCTTTTCAATCCAATTTCTCATATCGGCGGCTATTTCATGATGATCTTTAAAATTAACTTCAGGGTCTTCAATAGAAGAATCATATTCTTTTATTAAATCTTTTAAACCTTCAGATGCGCCAGAAATGGACATTATAGGAGTTTTTAAATTATGCGCTATACCACCTACCATTTGACCAAGAGTTGCTAAACGTTCTTGTTCCATAAGTATTTCTTGATTATCTTTTAATAAATCTAATTGATGTTTACTGTATTTTTGAACTAGATTAAATGAATTTATTAAATCTCCAATTTCATCATTAGAAGTTACAGGTAAAGTTTTACCAAAGTTGTTTTTACATAGCTTTTTAAAACTCTTTGAAATTTTTGAAATATCGTTTGACATTGATTTACTAAAAATATAGGTCATGAATGTAGCTATAGCAAATAAAACTGTTGAAGAAAAAGCTAAATATAATAATGAGTGTGTAGATGAAATATTATATGTAATTCCTATATAACATTCTCCATTTGGTGTAGAAAGTTTCATTGTTTTTCCTTGAGTATCAACGCCATAGCTATCATAAGTTTTGCCATTATATCTTTGTGCAATTTGTTTAGTATATTCTATAATAAAGTCGCTTGGTGGATTTCCATTTAAAGTAAGTATGGTATTATCTGGTTTTATAATAAATTTGGTATGAGAAGAATTCAAAAGTTTTACCTTATTAAATTTTTGTAATATATCATCATATGTGTATGTAGTATTTGCTGAAAAGTTTTCAGTTAATAAATTATCATAAATATCAAAGTAAACATTTTCTTTTTCACGAACAGTAAATGTATAACCTATAAATGTAAGTAATGATATTGAAAATGCAAGCAATGGCAATATTTGCAATAATATTTTTGATTTCAAATTTATGCGAAAACCAATATTTAAATTTTCTTTATAAGTTTTTGTGAGTATTTCATTATATATGTCTTTTGAAAAAATAAATGATGATACTGCTAAAATTAAAGAAAGGGAAAATACAATTACTAATATTTTAAAAACCATTACTAGCTGATGGCTGCCGGTTGTAAATAAAACAAAACCTGCGCAAATTAAAGGTATAAGTACTTCAAATAAAGGTATTAAATATGGAAGGTTAAAACAGCTTTTTCTAACTTTTTTAATTAAAGTATAATCATTATATTTTTTTTCATCAGTAGATAAATAAAATTTATCAACACTTTTAAACAAAAAGTGTGTAATAGTTGTTAGTAAAAAAAGCAGTAATACCATAATTGATGCAAATTGTGCCCAATATGGTATATAAGACATTTTTATATCAAATTGTGTATTAATAGATTCAGGAGCATAATTTAATAAAGAGGGTAGTATAAGTGAAATTAATATGATAAAAATCATTCCAATAATACTATATCTTAGTGAAATACGTAAACTAGGTCTTTTGTAAAGTTTATTTCTAAAAAACATAACATCTTCTCCTTTGTAATAATAATAAGTAAAGGTCAATTTTATTAAAAAATTGACCTAAATAGCTAAATAAAACTAACATCTTTCATGTGTTTTAATATTTTATAAAGGTATTCTTCATTTAAAACTGGCCAATCGAAATTTAATAAATGTAAATAATTTTGTGTATATTTAGAAAGTATATTAACAGTAAAATTATAATTAATAGTAAGCATATTATTTTCGTCATAGCTAAAGTCGTTAATAATGCCTTTAATAGAATCTTTTTCTGTTTTAGATAATTGTAAAATATAGTTATTAAAATCTTTGCTATTTAAAATATTAACATTAATATTTAATTTTTTTAATGTTTCAAGTATTTTGAAAACTGTTACCAAATTGTGGTTATAAATGTTAAAAATTTTATTGTTAGCAATTGAATTTTTGGCAAGTGTAATAATTGCTTTTGCACACAAATCTACAGGTGTAAATTCTATTTTTTGAAGAGTCATTGAATCAGATATAGCATGCATATCAATAATAGATTTAATTCTGCCATAAAAAGCATTTTCATTAATTTTCTTTTGAAAGAATCCATCAGAATATCTTCCAGAAACAATACCAATTCTTAAAATTTGTGCAGTAAGTCCTTTTTCCATATATTTTAAAATAAGTTTCTCAGATTCCATTTTACTATAAACATAATTATTATCTTCATAATGTTGACCAATATATAAATCATTTTCACTAAAATCAGTGTTATGATTATCTTGTTTTACTAAGTAATTTCCAGAAACACTTATAGAAGATAAATGAATTAAACGTAAATTATTATTAAAAGCTAAGTCTAAAACATTTTGTGTTCCATTAATATTATTTTTTACAAAATCTTCAATTTTTCCATAATGCTTAACAATTGCAGCAGTATTAATAATGGTTTTAACATTGTCCTTTATTAGTTTTAAATCTTCATTTGATAATTGTAAGTTTTCAAAACTTGTATCTCCTCCAATTATAAAAACTCGATTATTTATGTAACTAGTTAAGTCAGCATTAAAATAATATTTATAGGCATTATTTAATTTGTTAAATCTAAATTTTGTGCTATTACCACGAACTAAACAATATATATTGCTATCAGTATTTTGTAGTAATTCATTTAAAATGTGAATACCTATAAAACCATTTGAACCAGTTAAAAATACATTACCTAGGATATTTTCATCAATATTCATAGATGAAATTTTAGATAATATTTCATCAGGATAATGTTTAAATTTATCTGGTATTTCGCTTACTTGTTCATTATGGGCTGTTGTATTAGTATCTATTTTTTTCGCTAATTTTTTTATGGTAGGATACTTATAAAATTCGTGTGTTGTTAAATTTATATTATTAGATAGTAACTCAGTTTGAACTTGAATAATTCCAAGCGAATCTAAGCCTAAAGCCATAAAAGAAGTATTAATATTTGTAATAATATTATTAGTTACTTTAGAAATTATTTTAGCAAGTAATTTTTCTGTATCTGTTTCTGGTAATACTTCTAAAATTTCACTTTTTATAATACTAGGTAAACATTTTCTATCTAATTTTCCATTAGGTGTTAAAGGCATTTCATCCAATTTTATAAAATCAGAAGGAACCATGTAATCTGGCAAAAAAACTAGTAAGTAAGAAATTAGATTAGATTCATTTACTTTCTTATTTGATGTGTAATAGCAAATTAAATAATTATTATCAGCAATTACAGCTGTTTCTGTAATATTTGGATATGATAATATTTTATTTTCTATTTCTCCTAACTCAATTCTATAGCCTCGTAATTTAACTTGAAAATCACTTCTGCCTAGATGGTAAATATTTCCGCCTTCATCATAATAGGCTAAATCACCAGTGTTATAAATAATGTCATCAGAATTGTTAGGGTAGTGTATAAATTTTTCTAAAGTTAATTCAGGTCTATTATAATACCCTTTTGAAACTCCTTTGCCACCAATATATAAAATTCCTGGTGAATATGGAGGAAGTATTTTTAAGTCATCATTTAGAATGTAACAGAATGTATTTGAAATAGGTTTACCAATTGAAATGTTTTCAGCATTTGTAATATGCGATATTGTAGACCATATAGTAGTTTCTGTAGGTCCATACATATTAAATAATTGTACATTTGTTAGTTTGAAAATATTTTCAACAACAGTTTTGGGTAGACCTTCTCCACCTAACATTATTGTATTTATGTTTTTTAAAAAATCTAAATTAGAAGTGTCTTTTAGTAAAAATGAAATTCTTGAAGGTGTAGTTTGTAACATTTCAACATGATTTTCCAAGCATAATTTATTTAAAAGTTCAGTATTATTTTGTTCTTCTTCATTAGCAAGAACAAGACAAAGACCATTAGTTAAACTTCCCCATAATTCAAGTCCAAAAATATCAAAACAAACTGTTGTTAAAGATAAAAATGTACTATTTTTTTTAAGATTAACAATATTGTTTGTTCCAATTAAGAAATTATGAACATTATTGTGAGAAATCATAACTCCTTTTGGCTTGCCGGTAGAACCTGATGTGTAAATAACATAAAGTAAATCATTTGGATTTATTTCAATATTTAGATTTTTACAATTCTCGTCAAAAGTGTCATTATAAAAATCTTTGTCTAAGGAAATGTTTATTTTATAAATGTTTTCTATATTATTGTATGTTGAAGAATCAACTAAAACTGCCTTAGCTTTACTATTTTCAATTAAATATAAAACTCTTTCTTCAGGGTAACAAGGGTCAATAGGAACATAGGTACCACCAACTTTTGCAATGGCAAGTAAACTAATTATCATTTCTAAACTGCGAGAAGTCATAACTCCAACTAAATCATTTTTGCTAATATTGTTATTTATTAAATAATGAGCTAATTGATTTGCCTTTTTATTTAATTCATTATAGGTAATAGATGAATTATTACATATAACTGCAGTATTGTTTGGATACAAACTTACTGCTTTTTCAAACAAATCAACTATTGTTCTAGAATAATCATAATCAAAATTTGTGTTGTTAAAATTATTAATCATTGTAAGCTCATTTTTAGTTATAACATTTAAATCATTAATAAAAATATTATTATTTTCAAAAATTTGATTTATTATATTAAGAATTCTATTGTGAATATTATCAATATCTATAGAAGAATATTTGTGTGTTTGATAATCATAGCAAATTGTAACACTTCCCGAATCGTTTAAATCCATAATATGTATTTGCATATTGTCAGCGCAATTATTATTGAAAGTCCAATTAGTTGTACAATTACTATCGGTAGAATTTGTTTTTGTAATTTGATAAGAAATTAATGTGTTATATAAATTAGGTAAATCAGGCTGAGACTTTCTTAAATTTTCCAAAATATTCTGGTATGGATATTTTTGATGCCTAAACATTGTAACAAACTGTACAGCAATGTTTTTAGCAAATTCAGCAAAACTAGTGTTTTTAGTTAAATTAATGCGAACAGGTAAAGTGGTAACAAACATGCCTGATGTGTTTTTTTGAGCAAAATTAGTTCTATTTAAAATGGGTGTACCAATTACAAAATCATTAATTCCGGAAGTTTTACTTATATATATTGCATATATAGACATAAAGAAATTATATGCAGAAATTTTATTTTGTTTACAAAAAGAATTTATTAATTCCATAATATCCTTTGGAATGTTGTAAGTATTTCTTTTGGCAGAACAATCTAAAAAACCTACTGTATTACAATTTTTTGAAGGAACAATAGCAGTAGATGGAATGGTTGAAAATATATTGTTCCAGTATTGTTCATCTTTTATATATTTATCACTAGTAATATAATCATGTTCTGAATTTATAAAATCTAGGTAAGAAAATTTATTAAGGAAAGGAATTGGAGCAATAACATCAGTATTATTTACTAGAAAATTATAAGTCTCAATAATCTGTCTACAAATAATACCACCACCCCAAGAATCAGCTAATAAATGGTGAAAGTTTAATAAAAAACCACCATGATTATTTTCAAATTTAAACAATTTAAATTCATATAAATTGTTTGATGAGGTAACATCAAAGCACTTAGAAAAGATATCTTGTTCCAAATTGTGTAAATAAGATTCATCTGGTACCTCTAAAATGTCAATATTTACATACTTGTAATCTGAAAAAAATTGCAGTGGAATACCATTTTCTATTGTAAAATGAAGTTGAAGATTATCATTATTTTCTATCACTTTGTTTATGGCTAATTCTAGTAAATTTAGGTTTACATTTGAATGGATAATGTAATGACCACATATATTATTTATTGTTGTTCCTGAATAAAATTGTTCCGTTAAAAATATACTTTTTTGTGGATTTGTTAGATTATATTTTGCTACTTTCATAAGATCACCTTGCCGAATTATTATTTATATACTTTAAAAATTATTTAAATTAATATTATTTTCATCATTATATAATAAATAACAGAAAAAGCAACATTTTTTTTATAAAAAATGTTTGGAAAAATCTTGTAAAAATGATTGACAAGCCTATAAAAAATATTATATAATAAAAAGGATTATATTAAATTTTTACAACTTTGAAAAAATGAATTAAAAAGGGTGGTAAAAATTAATAAAAATAGTTCGAAACTAGAGAAAAAATAAATTTAATTCTAAAAGGATGTTGGCAAAAAATAAAATTATGCCAACATGCCTTTTTGTCGCTTTTTATAAGTTTGTTATGTTAATTTAAAAAAGAGGAATTGTTGTAAAAACTTATACAATTAAAGGAATTGAATGGCAGAAAATTCCCCAAAATTGTAATCCTGGTTTTTTATAATCAAGAAGGACTTTTTTAAATAAAATATATATTTTTTTCTGCTTAAAATTTTTTAGGGGTGATTTTAAATTGGTAAAAGATGTTAAACATGAGAAATGCGTGCGTAAAACTTTTGCGAAAATCGGTGATTCAATAGAAATTCCAAATCTTATCCAAGTACAAAAAGATTCATACAATTGGTTCATCGAAGAAGGTTTAGGAGAAGTATTAAAAGATATTTCACCTATTGTTGATTATTCTGGAAATTTAGTTCTTGAATTTTTCGATTATTACATGGAGGAAAAAACAAAATACACAGTAGAAGAAGCTAAAGAAAGAGATACTACATATTCAACAAGATTACATGTTAAAGTAAGACTTATTAATAGAGAAACAGGGGAAATAAAAGAGCAAGAAATCTATTTAGGTGATTTCCCATTAATGACAGAAAGTGGAACATTTGTAATCAATGGTGCTGAAAGGGTTGTAGTAAGTCAGTTAGTTCGTTCACCAGGATGTTACTATGCAAAGGAATTTGATAAAACAGGAAAACGTATATATACATCAACTGTAATGCCAATTCGTGGTGCATGGATTGAATATGAAACAGATTCAAATGACATTATAAATGTTAGGGTAGATAGAACAAGAAAATTACCTGTAACATGCTTATTAAGAACAATTGGTATAGAAACAGACCAACAAATTATGGAATTATTTGGTGAAGATGAAAAGATTATGGCTACAATAGCTAAAGACCCAATAAAAACTTCAGAAGAAGCTATAATTGAAATTTACAAAAAATTAAGACCAGGTGAACTTCCAACAGTTGATGCTGCAAGAAACTTATTTAATGGATTATTCTTTGATCCAAGAAGATATGATTTAGCTAAAGTTGGTAGATTTAAGTTTAATCAAAAATTAAGTTTAGCAACTAGAATTACAGGAAAAGTTGCATTTTCAGACATTATAGATCCATCAACAGGAGAAGTTTTAGCTGAAAAAGATGCAGTTATTTCTGAAGAAGTTGCTAGAGAAATACAAGATACAGGAATTAACATTGTTGATGTAAAAGTTGATGATAAAAAAGTTAGAGTTATAGGAAATGGAACAGTAAATATCCACAAATTTGTAACAAATGTGGATATCAGTAAGCTACATTTTAAAGAAGATGTTAATTATGAAGTTTTAAAATCTATTTTAGAAACTACAGAGGAAAAAGATTTAGTAAAAGTTCTAAAAGAAAGATATGATGAATTAGTTCCAAAACACATAACAAATGAAGATATTATAGCTTCAATTAGTTATTTAATTAACCTAGACCATGGTATAGGTGATGTAGATGATATTGACCATTTAGGAAACAGACGTATTAGATGTGTTGGTGAATTATTACAAAACCAATTCAGAATTGGTTTAACAAGACTTGAAAGAGCAGTTCGTGAAAGAATGACTACACAAGATTTAGATGTAGTAACACCACAAACATTAATTAATACAAAACCAATAACTTCTTCAATTAGAGAATTCTTTGGAAGTTCACAATTATCACAATTTATGGACCAAACAAACCCACTTTCAGAATTAACACATAAAAGAAGAATTTCAGCATTAGGACCTGGTGGTTTAACTCGTGAAAGAGCAGGATTCGAGGTTAGAGATATTCACCATACACATTATGGAAGATTATGTCCAGTAGAATCTCCAGAAGGACCAAACATTGGTCTTATATCAGCACTTTCATGTTTTGCAATTATAAATGAATATGGATTTATTGAAACACCATATAAAAAAGTTGATAAAGAAACAGGAAAAGTAACAGATATTATTGAATATATGACAGCGGATGTTGAAGATAAATATATTATAGCAATGGCATCAGAACCTTTAGATGAAGAAGGAAGATTTGTAAATTCTAGAGTAAGAGTTAGATATAATGATGATATAACTGAAGTTGACAAAGAATTAGTTGATTATGTTGATGTATCACCTAAACAATTAGTTTCAGTTGCTGCAGCTATGATTCCTTTCCTAGAGCATGATGATGTTAAGCGTTCACTAATGGGTTCAAACATGCAACGTCAAGCAGTTCCATTATTAATGCCTGAACAACCTATAGTAGGAACAGGTATTGAATATAAAGCTGCAAAAGATTCTGGAATTACTGTTACAGCAAAACGTTCAGGTATAGTTGAAAAAGTAACAGGAGATGAAATTCAAATTAGAACTAAAGAAGGAAGTTTGGATACATATAAATTACGTAAATTTAAAAGAACGAATGGTGGTACTTGTATAAACCAAAGACCAGTTGTAACTAGAGGAGAAAGAGTTAAAGAGGGTGAACTTTTAGCAGATGGACCTTCTACAAAAAATGGAGAAATGGCTCTTGGTAAAAATGTTTTAATAGCGTTTACAACATGGGAGGGTTACAACTATGAAGATGCTGTATTAATCAGTGAAAGATTAGTTAAAGAAGATGTATATACATCAATACATATTGAAGAATACGATTGCGAATGCCGTGATACAAAACTAGGACCAGAAGAAATAACTCGTGATATACCAAATGTTGGTGATGATAGCCTAAAAGACTTAGATGAAGACGGTATAATTAGAATTGGTGCAGAAGTAAGACCTGGAGATATATTAGTTGGTAAAGTTACACCAAAAGGTGAAACAGAATTAACAGCTGAAGAAAGACTATTACGTGCCATATTCGGAGAAAAAGCCAGAGAAGTAAGAGATACATCACTTCGTGTACCACATGGTGAAGCAGGAACAATAGTAGATGTAAAAATATTCACTAGAGAAAATTCAGATGAATTAGGACCTGGTGTAAATCAAGTAATCAGATGTTATATAGCAACAAAAAGAAAAATATCAGTTGGAGATAAGATGGCTGGACGTCATGGTAACAAAGGTGTTATTTCAAGAATATTACCAGAAGAAGATATGCCATTTATGCCAGATGGTACACCAGTTGATATAGTACTTAACCCACTTGGTGTTCCTTCACGTATGAACTTAGGTCAAGTTTTAGAGGTTCACTTAGGAATGGCAGCAAGAGCATTAGGATGGAAAGTTGCAACACCAGTATTTGATGGTGCTAAATCTTATGAAATAGAAGAATTATTAGAAGAAGCTGGTTTAAGAAGAGATGGAAAAACTGTTCTATATGATGGAAGAACAGGTGATGCATTTAATAATCCAGTTACAGTTGGTGTAATGTACATGTTAAAACTTCACCACTTAGTAGATGACAAAATACATGCTCGTTCAACTGGACCATACTCACTTGTAACACAACAACCTTTAGGAGGTAAAGCACAATTTGGTGGACAACGTTTTGGTGAAATGGAAGTTTGGGCACTAGAAGCTTATGGTGCTGCTTATACACTACAAGAAATGTTAACAGTAAAATCTGATGATGTTATAGGAAGAGTAAAAACATATGAAGCTATTGTAAAAGGTGAAAATGTTCCAGAACCAGGAATTCCAGAAAGCTTTAAAGTTCTTATAAAAGAACTTCAATCATTAGGTTTAGATTTACGTTTATATTCTGGTGATAATGTTGAATTAGAATTAAAAGAGCATATTGAAGATGGAATAGACTTCAACTTAGATAAAGATAAAAATTTAGATGAGGAAGAAGTTGTAGATGAATCTGAATTAGAAGATAGTTATATAGAGGCTGATGAGGAATTAAATGAAGATAGCATTTTTGAATCTTTAGATGATGATGCTGATGATTTAATGATTTTTGATAATGACTTAGCTGAAGATAATATCTATAATGAAGAAGATAATATATAAGGGGGTGAGTTTTCATGGATGAATTAGAAATATTTGATAAAATTAAAATAGGATTAGCATCAGACGAGAAAATAAGAGAATGGTCTAAAGGTGAAGTAAAAAAACCTGAAACAATAAACTATAGAACATTAAAACCAGAAAAAGATGGATTATTCTGTGAAAGAATATTTGGTCCAACAAAGGACTGGGAATGTCATTGTGGTAAATATAAAAGAGTTAGATATAAAGGAATAGTTTGTGATAGATGTGGTGTTGAAGTTACAAAATCTAAAGTAAGAAGAGAAAGAATGGGACATATAGAGCTTGCAGCTCCAGTAGCTCATATTTGGTATTTCAAAGGAATTCCAAGTAGAATAGCTTTAATATTAGATGTTTCTCCACGTAACTTAGAAAAAGTTATATATTTTGCATCATATATTGTTACAGACAAAGGTGATACAGGATTAATGAAAGCTCAAGTTTTAAATGAAAAGGAATATCACGAAGCTGTTGAAAAATATGGTAAAGATTCATTTAAAGCTGAAATGGGAGCTGAAGCAATACATAAATTGTTAAAAGAAGTTGATTTAGACAAATTATCTGAAAGTTTGAAAAAAGAACTTGCAAAAGCAAGTGAACAAAAAAAGGCTAAAATAATCAAAAGATTAGATACAGTTGAATCATTCAGACTATCTGAAAACAAACCTGAATGGATGATAATGCATGTTGTACCAGTTATTCCACCAGAATTAAGACCAATGGTTCAATTAGATGGTGGTAGATTTGCTACATCAGATTTAAATGATTTATATAGAAGAGTTATAAACAGAAATAACAGATTAAAAAGATTATTAGAATTAGGTGCACCAGAAATAATTGTAAGAAACGAAAAACGTATGTTACAAGAATCTGTAGATGCATTAATAGATAATGGTAGACGTGGAAGACCTGTTACAGGTGCTGGAAATAGACCACTAAAATCATTATCAGACATGTTAAAAGGAAAACAAGGTAGATTCCGTCAAAACTTGCTTGGAAAACGTGTTGACTATTCTGGACGTTCAGTTATCGTTGTTGGTCCTGAACTAAAAATTTATCAATGTGGTCTTCCAAAAGAAATGGCAATTGAGTTATTTAAACCATTTGTTATGAGAGAATTAGTTGGAAGAGGAATTGCACATAATATTAAAAATGCAAAAAGAATGGTAGAAAAATTAAAACCAGAAGTATGGGATATGCTAGAATATGTAATTAAAGATCACCCAGTAATGCTAAACCGTGCTCCAACACTACATAGACTTGGTATTCAAGCATTTGAACCAGTACTAGTTGAAGGTAGAGCAATAAAACTTCACCCATTAGTTTGTACAGCATTTAATGCTGACTTCGATGGTGACCAAATGGCTATTCACGTTCCATTATCACCAGAAGCACAAGCAGAAGCAAGATATTTAATGCTTTCAGTAAATAACTTATTAAAACCACAAGATGGTAAACCAGTTACAGTACCAACACAAGATATGATTTTAGGAAGTTATTACTTAACAATGGAAGTTGAAGGGGAACCAGGTGAAGGAAATTATTTTGCATCACCTGAAGAAGCTGTAATTGCTTATGAAAATAAAGATTTAGGAATGCATGCTAAAATTAAAGTTAAAATATTCAAAAATGTTGATGGAGAAGAAAAAATGGGAACAGTTGAAACTACTGTTGGTAGATTAATTTACAATCAAGGAATTCCACAAGACTTAGGTTTTGTTGATAGAAGCAAACCAGAAAACATATTTGAACCAGAAATTAACTTTACAATTACTAAAAAGAATTTAGGAAAAATAATTGCTAAATCAATTAATGCTCATGGTTTAAGTGAAACAGCTACATTACTAGATTATATTAAATCAACAGGTTACAAATATTCAACAATTGGTGCTATTACAGTATCAGTTAGTGATGTTAAAGTACCAGAAGCTAAGAAAACAATTCTTGAAGAAGCAAATAAACAAATTGATACAATTAGAAAACAATATAAACGTGGTTTAATAACAAATGATGAAAGATATAACGCAGTTATCAAAGTATGGAGTAAAGCAACAGATGATGTTAAAGACGCCATGAAAGATAACTTCGAAAAATTAAACCCAGTTTATATGATGTCTGAATCTGGAGCCAGAGGTAACTTAGACCAATTAAAACAAATTGCAGGTATGCGTGGACTTATGGCAAGTACAACAGGTAAAGCAGTAGAAGTGCCAATTACATCATGCTTTAGGGAAGGTTTAAGTGCTATTGAATACTTTATAGCTGCCCATGGTGCTCGTAAAGGACTTTCAGATACAGCTTTAAGAACAGCCGATTCAGGTTACTTAACAAGAAGATTAGTTGATGTTGCACAAGATATTATTGTAAGAGAACATGATTGTGGAACACACGAAGGAATTGAAGTTGAAGATATTAAAGATGGAAACCAAGTAGTTGAAAAGCTAGAAGAAAGATTAGTTGGTAGATATCCATTAGAAGATATAGTTAACCCTGAAACTAATGAGTTAATAGTAGATACAAATACAATTATTACAGATGCTATTGCAGACAAAATTGTTGCTGCAGGTATTACTAAAGTAAAAGTTCGTTCAGTAATTGGATGTAGAACAAAACATGGTGTATGTAGTAAATGTTATGGTATGGGACTTGCAACAAGAGAAGAATCAAAAATTGGTGAATCTATAGGAATTATAGCTGCTCAATCAATTGGTGAGCCTGGTACACAGCTTACAATGAGAACTATCCACTCTGGTGGTGTTGCCGGTGTTGCTGATATTACACAAGGTCTTCCAAGGGTTGAAGAGTTATTCGAAGCTAGAAAACCAAAGGGATTAGCTATTATTACAGAAATAGATGGTACAGTTAAAATAGCTGAAGAAAAGAATAAGAAAGAAGTAATAGTAAAAGGTGATAAAGAAGCTAAAACATATGTAATACCTTTCGGATCTAAATTAAAGGTTAGAGAAGGGGATACAGTTGAAGCTGGAGATCCATTAACAGAAGGTTCAATAAACCCTAATGAAATATTAGCAATAAAAGGACCTGATGGAGTATTTAGATATTTAGTTCAAGAAGTTCAAAGAGTTTATAGAAACCAAGGTGTTGATATAAATGATAAACATATTGAGGTTATAGCAAGACAAATGCTTAAGAAAGTAAGAGTAGAAGATAATGGAGATACAACAATGTTTGCAGGTTCTTTAGTTGATATGCATGATTTTGAAGATGAAAATAACAGAGTTATTGCAGAAGGAAAAACACCAGCTAAAGGTAAACGTGTATTGCTTGGAATTACAAAAGCATCACTTGCAACAGAAAGTTTCTTGTCTGCTGCATCATTCCAAGAGACAACAAGAGTTCTTACTGAAGCTGCTATTAAAGGTAAAGTTGATGAATTAATTGGATTAAAAGAAAATGTTATAATTGGTAAATTAATTCCTGCAGGTACAGGTATGGCTCAATATCAGGCTACGAAAATTAAAACTGAGTTGGATGCGGATTTTGATGATGGTGAGGAAAGTTTTGAAAATGGTGAAGAGTTAGGTGTTGAGGATAATGCTGAGACTGAGGCTGACGTTGATGTTGAGGTTAGTGAAGGTTCTGAGGATTAATTAAAAATAGTTCCTTTTGGACTATGCTCAAATTAGTGGGGTATAGTTCATGGGGAACTTTTTTTGTGCTTTTTTGGGGTGGTGTCGAGAGGAAAAATTTGTTACTTTTGAAAAAACAAACTCCTTCAATGTGGTGGGGTGCGTGCTGGGTTTGGTGGAATTGTTACGGTAATGAGTGGGGTTAGATGTTGGGGGGTGATGCCGAGAGAAAAAAATTGTTACTTTTGAAAAAACAAACTCCTTCAAACGCGGTGGAGTGCGTGCTGTGGGTGGGGGACTTGTTACGATAATGACTGGGGTTAGATGTTTGGGGGCTTAGGTCGGAGTTTTGTTTTTTCAAAAGTAACAAATTTTTTCTCCGAGTGGGGGTGGGTGGAGTTTGCTGTTGCGTAGGGAAAGTTGGTGTTTTGTAATATTTTTGTGATAAATTATATTAGTATATTACAGAGTGTTACAGAAATGAAATATAAATTTAATATAGGTGTGGAGATTGAGTATCCCTAATAATATCGAATAATGTCGTATTTTATAGATGCTTTTTTTTAATATATATATATGTTAAAGTTTTTATAGATATAAATAAATTTCTATAAAGATTAAGTAGTTTAATTTTATAGAGAAATGATAAGTAAGGAGAAATAATATGAAACACAAACTTAAACAAAAAAATTTAATTGCTATAATAGTAATACTAATAGCAATAGTATTAGTATCATTTATAATGGCTATATTTAAAGGGTTATCTACTAAAGTTTCACAAGAGATTATAGAAACTTTAATAGCAGAAAATGAAGATAATCCACAATCTGTAAAATATTTAGTTACAGATAATTGTATAAGTAGGGTATATCCTGAAACAGAGGTGAAAACATTTGTTACAAATTTTTCAGATGGAGAAGTTGTTAAAGTGTATACTGATAAAGAGTGCACTAAACAGGTAACAGATGGTTTTGTTATGTCTGGAATGTATGCAATGTTTGAAGAAAATAATAGAAAGTTTGAAATTAGTGTTTTGGGTGATATTGATGAAAAAACTAGTAAAATAGGTAATGATGATATGATTCTTTCTGGTGATGGTGTGTTAAATCAGATAGAGTTGACAAGGGATATTCGTGAGGCAGTTGAAGATGAAAATTGGAGAATAACTGAGGATGTTGAAAGAAAGTCTGCAGATGTTAATTGTAATGGTTTAGTCGATAAAAATGCAGTTAAAACTATTATTGATTATATTGTTTTTGGTAATTTGAATATTGATGAGGTTCCAATTGTAAAAAAACCTACTATTCAGGTTGTTAGTGGTAATTTAAATGTGAATACAATATATACAAGTGATGTTGTTTTAAAAATAAATGAGAATGAAGAAAATGCTTGGAGAACACTATATAAAATTACTGGTGATAAAAATCAAGATTATAAAGTATGTTTAGATGATGAAGAAGTTGTTTTAGATGAAGATGGTACTTATAAAATTACTGCATATACATATGGAAAATTAGGAAATAAATCTAAAAGGGAATATGCAATAATTACAATAGATAAAACAGCTGATTATACTATGGAATATTATTTTGAGAATGTTGATGGAACTTTTTCAAAGTCTGAGAAGGAAACAAAAACTGTAGAAGGTATAATTGGTGAAACAGTAGAATTTGAAAACAAATTGTACACAGATTATGTATTAGATGTGGATAATGTGTTAGGAAATTTGCAAGGTACAGTTTTAGAAGATGGAAGTTTAGTGTTAAAAGCGTATTATGAAAGAAAAAGTTATACATATACATTTAAGGCTGGTGAGAATGTTGAAAAAGTTATTGCTAAACATGAATTATCACAACCTAAGGAGGATACAATTGTTGCAATAACTGGAAAATGGGGAGAAAAAATTGCTATTAATTCTATATTAAAAAAACAAATTGGTTATGAAATAACTTGGAAGAATTGGGTAAATACACAAAATGCAACTGATAAAATTGGAAATCAAGAAACTGAGATTATAATAGGCAAGAGTAATAAAGAATATGAATGTGTAGGAAATAAAAAAATAATTAACTATGTAATAAATTATGAGTTGGTTAAAGGTAAATTATCTGACGGAATATCTAATTTAGAGAAATACAATATAGAAACTGAAAGTTTTACTTTGAACAATCCTTCAAGATTAGGTTATATATTTGAAGGTTGGACAGGTGGAGTTGTAGATAGCAATGGTAATGTTATTGAAGACGCAACTTCAGTAATAACAGGAAATACAGGTAATGTTGTAACTCCAAATACAAGTGTTATTATAAATTCAGGAAGTATAGGAAATAGAAAATATATTGCAAATTGGAAACCTATTGAAAATACAACATATGTAGTAGAACATTATAAGGAGACATTAACAAGTGGTAAATTTGAATTAGCAGAAACAGAAAATTTAGGTGGAATAACTGATGCAGAGGTTTCTGCGAAATCAAAGACATATATAGGTTTTACATATAATGAAGATAATCCTAATACTGTTAAAACAGGCGTTGTTTCAGCAGATGGAAAATTGGTGCTAAAATTGTATTATACAAGAAATATATATAATTTAGAAATAACGGCAGGTGATAATATTGCAAGTGTTTCAGCAGAGGGAATTGTGGCTGAGAAAACAAGTGGGGAACAGTTAGGAGATAGTAGTGGTGAGCAATCACAAAAACTTCAATCAACAAAAAAATCTACAACAACAACTTTAAAAATTCCGTATAAATATGAGCAATATATAAAAATAGATGCAGTTTTACAAAATTTACCAGGATATTCATATACATGGTTACAATGGAATTCATCTAATTTAACTATAATAAATAATATTACAGATAAAAATAAAGAAATAATAATGCCAGCTGCTAATATACAATTAACTGCCACAGCAGATAAAGTTGCAAATATATATACAATAGAATATGATTTAAATGGGGGAACACTTCCACAGGGAGTGACAAATGCAAGTACATATACTATAGAAACTGATAATTTAAGTATAAGTAATTTAAAAAATGGAACAAAATTAGGTTACAATTTTGCAGGTTGGACAGGTGGTGTTGTTAATGATAATGGAAAGATAATTACAAATCCAACAACAGCACAAACAGGAACAACAGGAAATGTAACATCTCCAACTCAAGCTTTAATAATACAAAAAGGTAGTATTGGAAATAGAAAATATATAGCAAACTGGGAAGAGGCAATTTTTGAATATAAAGTAGAATATTACTATGATAATGTAAAAGATGAGGATAAAACTGAAACACATACAGCTAAATATAATAGTATTGTAAATACTTATACAGATAAATGTATTACAGGATATGAGTTAAAGGAAACACCAAAATCAATTACTATATCATATAATGAAAATGAAAATATTATTAGAGTAGATTACATAAGAAAGTCATATAAATTAACTTTACAAAAAGATGATAACATAGATAGTATAATAGGCTCTGGAATGTATAAATATAACGAAAGTGTTCAAATAAATGCAACATTAAAACAAATTTTAGGTTATAAAATAACATGGAATGGTTGGAATAGTTTAACACCAGGGTTAATACAAAATAAAATAAATAAATCTGAAAATATTATAATGCCTGCAGGAGATATAATTTTAAAGGCAACTGCTAATAAACAAGCAATTAATTATAATATTCAATATATGTTAAATGGAGGAACAATTGATCAAGGAAAAGAAAATGTAAGTTCATATACAATTGAAACATCTGATATAACTTTAAATAACCCAGTAAAACAAGGATATGTATTTGCAGGATGGACAGGTGGAACTGAAGAAGTAAATTGTGGAACAACAGGAAATATAGCAGAGCCTACAGAAAATGTAACAATAAGAACAGGAAGTATGGGTGACAGAGTATATACTGCAAATTGGGTTGGTGATTCTAAAACTGGTTATAAAGTTAAATATTATAAAGAAAAATTAGATGGAACATATGAAGTTGCGGAAACAGTAAATTTAGAAGGAACAACAGATGCAACAGTATTAGCAGTAAAAAGAACATACCAAGGATTTACTTTTGATGAAAATAATGAAAATAATATATTAGAGGGAACCGTAAAAGCAGATGGTAGTTTAGTGTTAAATGTATATTATAAAAGGAACAAATATATATTGAATTTGGTGGCTGGTGAAAATATTAAAAGTGTTAGTTTTACAAGACCAGAAGAAATAGATATAACAAGTGTTTCTGGAATTTTAATGGATGGAACAGAATTTACAAACACAATTCCTAGTGAAACAAAACAAATACAAGCTGAATTTAAATTTGGTTCGCAAGTAAATATATCAGCAGTTATGGAAAATGAAACAGGATATACAATTATATGGAATACTTGGGAATCTAATGATAGTGAAATTTTAACAAATCAACCTTTGCAAAATGCTTTAATAGGAATTCCTATGCAAAGTATAACTTTAACAGCAAAGGCAACGAAAACACCAAATGTGTATGGATATAAAATTGAATATTATTATGATAATGAAAAAGATGAATCAAAAACAGAAGAGAAGACTGCTAAATTTGGAACAGTTATATCAGGATATACAAATAATAACAAGATGGGATATGAATTAGAAAAAATAGAAAATAAGCCAATTAAAATAACTGAAAATGAAATTAATAATGTAATGAAAGTTTATTATAAACAAACAGTGTTTGGGATTACTTATGATTTAAATGAGGGAACTTTACCAGTTGGAAAAACGAACTTGGGAAATTATAATGTAAGTACAGAAACATTTACATTAAATAATCCAGAAAAAGCAGGATATACTTTTTTAGGATGGACAGGTGGTGTTGTAAATAATAATGGTGAAGTAATTAATAATCCAACAACATCACAAACAGGTGCTTCAGGTAATGTAACAACTTCAACACAAATAGTAGCAATTGAAAAGGGGAGTATTGGAAATAGAAAATATATTGCAAATTGGAGAGCAAATACAGATACAGAATATAAAGTAGAACATTATAAAGAGAATTTAGATGGGACTTTTACAAAGGTTGAGTTAGATACAGAAACATTAACAGGAACAACAAATGAAATAGTAACAGGAACACCAAAAACATATAAAGGTTTTACATATGATGAAAATAATAAAAATGCTGTAAAATCAGGTACTGTAAAGGGCGATGGTGGTCTAATATTAAAATTATATTATACAAGAAATTCATATACTTTAACATTAGTTGTTGGAGATAATATTGAAAGTGTTGGAATTAATACAAGTGAAAGTTCAACAACACAGTTAGTTAAACAAATAAAATATGAACAACAAGTGGATATATCAGCAATATTAAAAACAGAGGAATATTATGAAATAAAATGGTTAAAGTGGGAATCTGATAATACAAGTGTTTTAAATAATAATAATCAAAATGCAAAAATAACAATGCCGGCTGAAAATGTAGCATTAACAGCAAAGGCAAGCAAACAGGGAAAAAATTATAAATATACAATAGAGTATTATTATAATAATGAAATAGATAGTTCAAAAACAGAAACAAAAACAGCAAGATATAATACAACAGTAGATGGATTTAATAAAAAAGATGTTTTAGGTTTTGAGTTTGAAAGAGTTGAAGGAACACCATTAAAGATTACACAAAATGAAGAGACAAATAAAATAAAAGTATATTACAAAATTTTAAATTATACTATTAAATATGATTTACAAGATGGTAAATTACCAGAGGGAAAAACAAATATTGAGCAATATAATGTAAAAACTGAAGATATATTAGTAAATAATCCAAAAAAACAAGGGTATAATTTTTTAGGATGGACAGGTGGTGTTGTAAATAATAATGGTGAAGTAATTAATAATCCAACAACAACACAAACAGGAACAACTGGTAATACAACATCTGAAAATGCACAATTAATTATTGAAAGAGGAAGCATAGGAAATAGAAAATATACTGCTAATTGGAGACCATGTACAGATACAACTTATAAAATAGAACATTATATAGAAAAACTAGATAGTACTGAGGAAACAGAAGTAAATTTAAAAAATTATACATTATATAAAACTCAAGGAGAAGATGGAAGTATAACAGGAACAACAGGGGAAATTGTAACAGCTAGTCCAATAGAAATATTAGGTTTTACTTATAATGCAGAAAAATCTTCAAAAACAATATCTGGAACAATAAGTCCAGATGGAACATTAGTATTACAAATATTTTATACAAGAAATACATATAGATTGAATTTAGTTGCAGGGGAAAATATTGAAAAGGTAATTAATGGAGAAGATAGTTCAGTAACATCAATAGAAAAAACGTACAAATATGAAGAAAGTGTAAAAATAGGTGTATCTTTAAGCAAAATAACAGGATATACAACAAATTGGAAAAGTTGGACATCAAGCAATACAGAATTAATACCAAATTTGGCAATGACTAATACAACAGTTAAAATTCCAGCAGGTAATGTAACATTAACTGCAAATGCCAAAAAAGAGAAGGCTAAATTTGCATTTACAGTAGACTATTATTATGATAATAAAAAAGATGAAACTGAAACAGAAGTTAGAGAACCTGTAGAATATGAAAGTGTAATAACAAGTTATACAGAGAAATTAAAACCAGGTTATGAGTTTGAAAGAGCTGAAAATTTACCACTAACAATTGGTGCAACTGAAGAAGAAAATGTTATAAAAGTATATTATAAATTAAAAGAATATACAATATCTTATGATTTGCAAGATGGTAATTTAATAGAAGGTGAAACAAATACAACAACATATAATTTAAAAACTGCAGATATATTTGTAAATAATCCAATAAAAGATAGATATTTATTTAAAGGTTGGACAGGTGGTGTTGTTGATGATAGTGGTGAGTTAATTACAAATCCAACAGAAGAACAAACAGGTGCAACAGGAAATATTCAAACACCAACGAAGAACTTAAAAATAGGAATAGGTAGTATAGGAAATAGAAAATATACAGCAAATTGGGAAGAAAGAGCATATGAAGTTATTGTGCATCACTATTTACAAGGAACAGGACCAAAATTTAGTAATCTACCAGTAGTTTTAGCAGAAGATGAAATATTTACAACAAAAACTTTAGGACAAAATTATGAAACAGATGATTTAATACCAACATATGACGAAAATGGAAATATTATAGAAACAGATGAAAGAAATTATTTAGATGGAAAAGAATTCTATGTTGTAGAAAATTCTGGAAATACTACAGGCGTATATACAACAGAAACAATAGAGGTAACATATTATTATCAGTATTATCCAGTTGTAAAAATTGTTTCATCACCAGTAGAAAGTTTGAATGGAAGTAAATATGTAACAATTAATGAGGCACTACAAGCTCTTGAGAATGCAGGACAAACAGTTGAAAATGAAGTAAGTAAATTAGAAATTTTAAGAGATGTTAAAGATGAGAGCATAGGTATAGAAAACAAAAATATAGAAATAGATTTAGCTGGGTATTATATAAATTCCAAATCAGAAATATTACCAACGGTAAAATTAGATAATTCTAAATGTACAGTGGTAGATAATAGTGAAATACAAACAGGAAAGATGGTAAGTGAAAATAATACAACAATATACATTAAAACAAATTCAGAATTTACATTAGGGGAGGAATCAAAGCCAGTAAAACGAACACCAGAAATTATAGGTAAAACAAAAGGAATAGAAAAAGAAATAATAGATAATAAACAAGGTGTATTTAACTTTTTTGATGGAAAAATAACAGCAAAAACAGCAATAGAGGGTAATACAGATGTAACACCAATTTTATATAGTTCAACTGTAACTGTAGATTCAGATAATAATCAAGTTGCAACACTTGGAGTAGTTTCAAATGTAGAAGCAAGAATTGGTAGAAAAACATATATGTATATTGAAGATGCTATAAAAGATGCAAATACAATAATAGGAGAAGATGGCAGTCAAGTAGAAATTACAGTTGTAAAAGATATAACGAAAACAGAAAGAATAGTAATAGATCAAAATAAAAATATTAAAATTGATTTGAATGGAAAAGCTATAACTACAACTGGAAGTGACTATGTTTTTGAGAACAATGGAAAATTAGAAGTAGTTGATAGTAAATCAGATGATAATAGTAATTTTCATATAGAAGCCGAAGATACTAATATAGTAAAAGGAGATGTTTCTAATGGAAAGGTTGGACATACTGGAAATAATTATGATTATGATTTTAATTTTACATTTAATTCAGAAGAGAAAAAATATGAATTAGTTGTGAAAGGTACATACATGAATAGAGATTCAGACATATTTATTGATGGAATACAAATTATGAATTTTAAAAATTCAGGTATTTCAGGTAATGGATATGCTAGTGTAGTTATCAAACTAGGAGAATTAACAGAAGGTGAACATACAATAAGAGTATATAAATCATCAACAGCATTTGCACCATTTATAGATTGTTTTGATATATATCCTGCTAAAGGTACAATAACAAGTACTACACATAGTACAATTTTGAATAATACTGATGGAGAATTTACATTAACAAGTGGTAATGTAAAAATTGAATCAAAGGGTACATCTTCAGCATATAAAGATGCTATTACAAATTATGGAAAAGTGATAATAAATGGAGGAGAAGCTTCAGGTAACAAAGATTATACTAATGTAATTAGAAATAAAGAAAGTTCATTATTAACTATTAATGGTGGTAATGTGGTAGCATCAGAAGATGGTATACAATTATCTGATAACAGTAAATTGATTATGACAGGTGGAACTTGTAGTGGTGATGATACTATAATAGATGAGTCTGCAGCTGAAACTTCTATTGAAATAACAGGTGGTACTGTAAAAGGTGAACCTGGAATACAAGTAAGAACTGCTACTAATGTTGTTTTAGAAAATACAAATTTAGTTTCAACTTATGATTCGTATGATTGTTCTGCTGTATATAATAAGAATGAAAACTCAGTAATACAAATGAATAATTGTAATATAAGTGGTTATTATGGAGTGTGTTCATATGTTGGTTTAGATATTAATAATATATCAGATACACAAGCTTATGTTATTAATAAATGTACATTTGATTGCTCACATTATACGATGTATTTAGATTGTTCTGGGTCAAATAAAAAAAGTAGAAATGCAATAGTTAATAACAGTGAAATTAATGGTGGTATACATGTTACACAGGGTAAAATAAATATAAATGATACCAAAATAGATGTAACAAAAGGAATTATAAGTACTATGGGTTACGAAAAGGCTAATGCTGAAATTAATATAAAAAATTGTGAATTAATTGGACAAACAGAAATAAATCAATACAGTACTGCTAATTTTGAAAATACAAATATTACAAATACATCTAGTGCGATAGTTGTAAATAAAGGTATTGCTAATTTAGATAAGGGAACAACAGTAACAACAACAAAAGGAAATCCAATAAACAATAAAATTGGAAGCACAGTAAATGTGTATGTTGCAACATTAACAAGTAATTCAACAGATTGGGGAATATATAATGAAGGTACTGTAAATTTAGGAAAGAATGATGATAATATTAAAACAGATTCTCCAACAATAATAGCTTCAAATGGAATTAAGAATATAACTGGAACATTAAATTTCTATGATGGAAAGATAAAATCAGACAAAGAGTGTACAATTCAGGGAGCGGTAAGTAGTGTTTCAGAAAATACAGAAGTACTTATAAATTATGAAATAGAAGATGGAATACAAAGAGAAATTGCAACAGTTGGAATACCTCAAGAACCAGTTGCTAAAATAGGTGAAAATACATATACAACATTGGAAAATGCAATACAAGCTGTATCAGATGATACAGAAAATGCTACAACAATAGAATTATTGAAAGATATATACCCTATAAAAACAATTACAATATCAGAAAATAAGAATATAAAATTAGATTGTAAATCATTTACAATAAGAAGTTTATTTAAAGATGTATTGTTTGAAAACAATGGAAAACTTGAAATTATAAGTGATAAAGATAAAGATGATACTTGTACAACAACAGCCCGAATATTTACATATGCTAATTCAAGTTTAATAAACAACAAAAAAGATATGAGTATTGGAAAATTGGATTTGAACTATTATGTAGATGGAGAAACATATTCAAATATTAGTAAATATCAAAAAGCTATAATTAATACAGGAAATTTAAGTATAAATGGAACCAATATAAGTTCAGGAGATTACGAATATTTATCTTTAATAAGTAATGAGGAAAATGGAAAATTAGTAGTAAATGGTGGTAATATAAAGGCAAATAGCATCTGGACAACCGGAATTTATAATACTTCAACCAGAAGCGATAATGATCAGGCTATTATTATAGAAAGTGGAGATATATGTGCAGGTAAAGGAATATATAATGTATCAACAGGTAATATAATAATAAATGATGGTACTATAAAAAGTACTACTAATTATGGTGGACGTAGCATATATAATTCTAGTACAAGCAAAGTAATTATTAATAATGGAACAATAAAGAATTATAGTCCATTAGAATTTAAAGATGGAGAATTAATTATTAACAATGGAACAGTTTGCTCTGTTATTGACTTATATAATTCTGCATATTTAGAAGTAAATGGTGGAGAAATACAAAGTGGCGGAAGCAGTGCAATAGACATAAATGATGAAAACAGTTCAGCTAAAATTAAAGGAGGAATTATCAAAAATACCTCGTATTCTACAATAAAAAATAAAGGTAATTTAGAAATTGAAGGAGGAATAATTCAAAATACTAATAATAGTGTGAATTATGGAACAGCAATAGAAAATAGTAAAACTGCAACAATTTCTGGAGGAACAATAACAGGTTATAGAGGAATTTTAAATTCTGGAACATTACAAGTTAATAAAGGAAATATAACAGGAACTGGTCAAAATGGTATTTCATCATCAGGAACATTAACTTTAGGATTAAAAGATGGAAGTGTAGATATAACTACACCATCAATATATGGCAAAACAGTAGGTGTTTATACTGGAAGTTCAGTATTTAATTTTTATGACGGTATTATTGAGGGTGCAAAAACAAACTCAATATCTGGCACAATATCTGATTTAGAAGAAGGATATGAACCAATAAGAACTATTAATGAAGAAACATCAAGAGAAACTGTATATTTAGCTATATTACCAATAGCAGAAAATGCATCTACACATAAACAATATAATTTCTTAGATGAAGCGTTTGAGGAATGTGTAGAAAATAGTGAAGAAGAAATAGTAATATTAAGAAATGCAATTATTTCAGGAACTAAAGATTCTGCAGTAGTTGGAGAAAATAAAAATATTAAATTAAATTTAAATGGATATGAACTATCTGCTGGTAATAAAAACACAATTACTGTAAAAGGAAAATTAACAATACAAGGCTCTGAAAGTGAAGGATTAGGTACAATTGTAAATACAGCACAAGACTTAATTTCTTTAGAAGGAACAGGGGAATTAATAGTTAATTCTGGTAATTTAAAACAAACACACACAGAAAATATAATTGTAAATAATGGTACTGGAAATATTACAATAAATGGTGGAAAATTAACATGTTATACTGGCTCAGCAATAATTAATAATGGAACAGATGAAACTTCAGGAAACATTATAATAAACGGAGGAACAATAGAATCAATAGTATCTGGTAATTCGATTTCATCTGGAACAGCAATAAATTTAAATAAAGGTAATGTTGAAGTAAATAATGCAACAATAACTACAAAAGGTAATGCAATTTTTGTAAATAATGTGAATTCAGAGGTTATTGTAAATTCAGGAACAATAGGAATAAATGGATATGGTGTTTATAATAATGTTGAATGTAAAAATATTTATATAAATTCAGGTGAATTAGGAGAAATTTATAATGCTACTAGTGGAAAAATTGTAATAGGAAAAATAGATAAAACTATAGAGGCTCCTAAAACAAAAAAAATTACCAATAATTCTACAGGAGAAATTATTATAGAAAATATAAATGTAGATAAAAGTATACATACTGATGTTATTTCTAATATAGGTGGAGGAATAGTCACATTTAACGATGGTTATATTATGGTTAACAATTATAGATATTGTGCTATTTACAATATTAATGGTATAGTAAATATAAATGGTGGAACTATTAATGCTACAGATACATCAGGTGGACATAGTGGTATAGAAAATGGTTATTATGGTAAAGGTGATACAATTCTAAATATTACAGGTGGAAATATTACAGGTACAAGAATTGCAATAAAAAATGGTTATGAAAATGGTATTAGTAGCCAATATAATATTGAATTAAACATAACAGGTGGAACAATAATATCTGATAAATCAGATGCAATTGTAAATTATGGTAAGCTAAATCTTGGTACTAAAGATGAAAATGTAAATAATACAGCAATAAGTATTAAAGGTGCACAATATGGTATTAAAAATGGAAATGTATTTAAATATTATGATGGAATAATAACAGGTGCACAAAATAAGGCAATTTATGGAAGAATACAAGATATTGAAAATAATGTGGAGATTTTATATGAAGAAAATACTGATGATAATGGTGTTATTACAGAAAAAGCGGAGTTAGGTAGTGGTGATGTTGCACAAATAGGAGAAAATAAATATCCAACATTAGCAGAGGCAATAAATATTGGTAATAATACTCCAGAAGAATCAGATGTTACTACAATTAAGTTATTAAGAAATGTAGGTATAGGTGGTTTGGAATATAATATTTTAGATAGTAAAAATATTGTTCTAGATTTAAATGGAAATAGATTATATCAATACACAGGAATAATTAATGAGGGAACATATGAAGTAACAGATACTTCAGCTGAAAAATCTGGTGTAATAGATGTTTCTTATAAAATGCTAGATAATTATGGTACATTTAAATTATCAAATGGTAAATTATATTCGAATATTATAGCAAGAGATGAAAATTCTAGAATTCTTATTTATAATGGTAAAAATGGTAATATAAAAATGACTAATGGTAATATTCAAAGTATAGTAGATATAGGTGGTTATTCTAGAGGGGTTTATACGATATATAATAAATCATTAAATACTATTGAGTTATTAGGAGGAACAATACAACTAGAAGGAGCGTATTATGGAGACGATACAACAGAAATGAGAATATTAGAAAATGAAGCGACTATTGTTGATGATAATATACCAACATTTATAATGGATGGAACAAATATTAATTGCACCAAAAGCAGTGGAAATAGATATATAATAAATGATTGTACAGAAATGAATATACAAATAAAATCAGGAAAAATAACAGGATATTATCATAATGCAATATATAAAAATAGTGATACTGGTAAGTCTAATTTAATAATTACTGGTGGGGAAATTTCTGGAAGAATATATTCTCACAATACAGATAAGATTATAATAGAAGGTGGAATTTTAGAAAATGTTGAATGTTCTAACATAAATAGTGCACAAATAAAAAATGGAACAATTAATGGAAAATTATCAGTACGATATAGTAATGAATTAATCATAACAGGTGGAACTATTATAGGAGATTCAGAAGTTATAAAAGGAAAAACTAAAATAGAGAATGGAAAATTAGGAAATGTTCATTTTCAAGCTGTTAATGCGATTATAACTGGAGGAGAAATAACAGGTACACTTTATTTGGATGGATCTAGCGGAAAAAGTAATGTACAAATGACAGGAGGAAAAATAAATAATTCTTCTGGAAATGGTGTAAATATAGTTAGTGGTACATTCACATTAGGAGTAAAAGACTATCCTGTAAGTACAACAGCTCCAACTATTACAGCAACTGGATATGGTGTAAATAATCAGTCTGGAACATTTAACTTCTATGATGGTAAAATTATAGGTAATACAAAAGCGATTTATGGAAAAGTAAATGATAAACCAGACCTGTATACTACTTTGTTTTCAGAAAATGAAACTGTTGCAATATTAGAAGTTGAAGCAACATTTGAGCAAGTAGTAAAAATGAATAATGCATATTATGATTCAATACAAGAAGCAATATCAGCAGCAGGAACATCCAAATCTGTAATTACTTTAGAAAAGGATTTAGTTATAACAAGTGGAATAACAATTGGTACTAACCAAGATATAACAATAGACTTAAAAGGACATTTAATAGAAGTTCCAACTAGTGATTATGCTATAATAAACAATGGAAAATTAATAATAATAGATACAATACTTCCAGATGAAACTACAGTGGTAGAATCAGAAATAAAAAGTTACCTAGGAGCAGGAATATATAATGCTGGCACAGGTGTTTTGACTATAGGAATTGAAGATGAAGATGTTAATCAAGAAATGCCTGTAATAATAGGTGCAACATATGGTATAGAAAACCATGGAACATTAAGCATTTTTGATGGATGTGTGAAAGGTCAAACTGATTATATTGGTGGAATTCAAACCAAAATTAATGTGCCAAATGGTTATACAATACAAAGTGTAGAAGAAACAATAGGAACTACAATATTTAAGTGTTTAAAATTGGTTACTAAATAATTAAAAGCAATTAAAATTAGGGGATGCATATATTAAAATGCATCCCCTAACTTGACAGAACATAGAAAACAAGGTAAAATTTAACTATAGTTAAAATAAAAAAGAGGAGATAAATATGCAATCGAATAATAATTTTTTTGATAAATTAGTATCAAAAACAAAAGTATATTTAGTTATAATTGCAATTTTGTTAATAATTATATGCATTTTAAAACCAATAATTATACTACCAGCTGTTGTAATATATATACTTATTATATTGTATACATATTGGACTAATCAAAAAAGAATAGCAGAAGTTTCAGAGCACATTACAGATTTAACTTTGAATATAGATAAAGTTTCCAAAAGGAATTTAATTAATTCACCATTTCCATTAATAATAGCAGAAACAGGTGGCAATATTATATGGAAAAGTACTAAATTTATAAAAGAATTTAGAGAGTTTGATGTAACATCTATTTTAGATAATATTATAAAGGAAATAAAATTAGAAATTGAAAATAATACTAATTTGAAAAATAATCAAATTGTTAAAAAGATAGTAATAAATAACAAAAATTATAAAATAATATGCGAGTATGTAAAATCTAAGACACCAGATAAAAAAAATGTAGATAAAAAGATACCCGGAAGTAAGGAATATACTTTAACTATGTATTTTGTAGATGAAACAGAAATTGTGAATTTAAAAAATGATTATGAAGACTCAAAGGTATGCATAGGAATAGTAATGATTGACAATTACGAAGAGATTGTTCAACGCGTTTCTGGTGAACAACAATTGCAAATTTTTTCACAAATAGAGAAAAAAATTTATGATTGGGCTACAGAATTCAATGGTTTAATTGTAAAAACCGAAAGAGATAGATTTGTATTGATATGTGAGCAAAAATATTTACAAATATTAGAAGAAAATAAGTTTAATATATTAGATCTTATTAAAGAAAATAACGAAAATGTAAAAATACCTTCAACTTTAAGTATAGCAATTTCAAATGAAGGTGAATCATATTATGAAAAATATAAATCTGCAAAAAATGCAATAGATATAGCTTTGGGTAGAGGTGGAGATCAGGCAGTTATAAGAAAAAGTGGAAAATACATTTTTTATGGAGGAAGAACACAAGAATTAGAAAAACGTACGAAAGTAAAGGCAAGAAGTGTTGCAAATGCATTAAAGGAACTTATTTTGGAATCAAATAATGTTGTAATAATGGGGCATACAAATAGTGATATTGATTCTTTAGGTTCAAGTTTAGGAATATATAGATTAGTTAAATCTCTGGGAAAAGATGCCTATGTTGTAAATAGTAATGCAGGGATTGGACTTGAAAATTTTATTGAATATGCAAAACGAGAAGAAGAATATGAAAAATCGATAATAGGAAAAGAAGAAGCAATTGAAGTTACAGATTCAAATACTTTGCTAATTGTAGTAGATACTCACAAAAGAAATTATTCAGATGTTCCAGAATTAGTAGATTCGGCAGGAAAAATAGTTATAATTGATCACCATAGAATGAGTACAGACTATATAGATAATGCTGTTTTAACATTTCAAGAAGTATATGCATCATCAGCAGCAGAACTTGTTACAGAATTAATAGTATATTCAGAAGAAAATATAAAATTATCTACAGTAGAAGCAGAAGGTTTATATGCGGGGATAATGATGGACACTAAGAATTTTACTTTTAAAACAGGTGTTAGAACATTTGAGGCAGCAGCATATTTACGTAGATGTGGTGTTGATATTATTAAAGTAAAGAAATGGTTCCAAAGTGATTTGAATACATATGCTACTATTTCTGAAATAGTTTCTAAAGCAGAAATTATAGGAGATTCTATTGCTATTTCTGTATATGATAAAGTTGATAAAGATGCGAATATAATTTGTGCAAAGGCAGCAGACGAGTTGCTAACAATTAGTGATATTACAGCATCATTTGTAATTGGAAATTATGGCGAGAAAGTTTGCATCAGTGGACGTTCTTTAGGCGATATAAATGTTCAGATTATTTTAGAAAAATTACGGAGGAGGAGGCCATATAACTTTAGCAGGAGCACAAGTTGATGGTATGAATGTTTATGATGTGAAAAAAGAATTAATTGAAAAAATTAAGGAATATTTCTCGGAGTCAGTGTAAAACATGTAATTTTAATATAAAACTGTGAATTGTAATAGGAAATGTGTAAAATAAAAAACTAAAGACCATTTTGCATAAAACAAATAACGGTGTAAGAAAGTAATGGTCAATATTGGAAAATTTGTAAATTTTTGAAAATAAAAAGTTAGTGTAAAATTTATTCGGGGAGAATTTAACATAAAAAAATAATGAGATATTC
>OIGD01000723.1_pt1 | contig 36422 bp, 30 predicted proteins | sample 1582211 | NCBI WGS metagenome assembly OIGD01 (sample SAMN04414078, study PRJEB24778) | human gut metagenome | material: faecal | host: Homo sapiens
CGCTGCCCAAACCCGCAATTTTTGAAAAAATTGAGTAAACTTTTTTGTTTTTGGAAGGATAATTTAGCGTTAGCTAAATTTCAATGCCCGACCGACACTCCGCTAAACAATAATTTATCTAAATGAATATTATTTTCAAAACTGAAAATAATAATATCGGTGATGAAAAATGTATAAAGATATGCCGTTAGGCTTTGTAAATGCACTTGCAAAAAATGAAAGTGCAATGCAAAAATTTGCTCAAATGGAAAAAGACGAAAAAGAAATCGTGCTTGAAAAAGCGCACAATGTTTCATCCAAACAGGAAATGCAAAACCTCATCAACAGCATAGGCTCATAACTAAAGACGGTCTTTCGACCGCCTTTTTTCTTCAAAATAATTTACAAATTTGAACTGTTATCAAAGCGTTTTCGTAAAAGTTTTAAAGCCTTGGTTTCAATTCTGCTTACATACGAACGGGAAATATTCAGTTTCTGTGCAATCTTTTTCTGCGTAAGCGGCTCGCTCCCGTCAAGTCCGTAGCGCATAACAATTATCATTTTTTCCCTTGGCGAAAGTTCTTCGTTAATAAACTGACCGAGCTTTTTACTATTGAGTTGAAAATCAATCTGCTCAAGTATATTGTCATCAACCGCCATTATATCAAGCAAAGTCAGCGGATTTCCGTCCTTATCGCTGTCAATCGCTTCGTTGAGTGAAATATCCTGCGCCGTCTTTTTAGCATTACGGAAATGCATTAATATTTCATTCTCGATGCATCGTGACGCATAACTTGAAAGCTTAATTTTTTTGCTTATGTCATAGGTATTTATCGCTTTTATAAGTCCGATAGTGCCGATTGACACAAGATCATCTTGTTCACTCTGATTGCCGTAATATTTTTTTATAATGTGTGCCACAAGCCTTAAATTATGTTCAACAAGAATATTTCTCGCCTCTATATCCCCTTTTGCACTCCGTACAAGATACTCGTGCTCCTCTTTTTCGGAAAGAGGTTTTGGAAAAGAGCCGTTTCCGCAGATATGAAGAATAAAAAAGCAAAGGTACTGCCCCAGAAAATTAATTAATTCAATCAAAAAATCACCCCTGACAATGCTTATAATCGGATTTATACCTAATTATAAGTATTCAGTCAGGAGTGAGATTTTGCTTGTACCCACCTAAATATCGTAAGAAATAATTTTTTTATTCTTAATTACAATTTCTTTGTTGCAAATTTCTTTTGCCGCCATTTTATGAGAAATCAAAATACAAGTTTTATCTTTGAGTGTTTTAAGATTTTTAAGCAGTTGAACTTCTGTTTCGGCGTCAAGTGCTGAGGTTGCCTCATCAAAAATAATAATCGGAGAATTACAGTAAACCGCTCTCGCAATCGCAATTCTTTGTATCTGACCCTCCGACAAGCCCTTTCCGTTCTCACCCACAACAGTATCAAGTCCATTTGGCAATCTGCTGATAAAATCATAAGCGCAGGCAATTTTCGCAGACTCAATAATTCTTTCGTCATCGGGATTATTCGACACAAATGCAATGTTATCTCTGATTGTACCCGAAAGCAGAAAATTACCTTGCGGTACATACGAAAACATACATCTTATATTTTTATCGACAAACACATTTTCTCCGTTTGAAAGTGAAAGATAAATCTCGCCTTTATCGGGTGAAATTACATTAAGCAAAAGCTTTGTAAGCGTACTTTTGCCTATTCCCGAAATTCCCGCAAGCAATGCAAAATCACCTTTTTTTAGCACAAGACTTGCATTTTCAAGCACATTTTCCCTGCCGTAGCTGAAAGTAATATTATCAAAAACTATTTTTTCTGTCTTATCATACAGCTTTTCTGTATCGATTGCAGAATTATTTACCACATCTTCATTATCGAGATTTTCAATATCCATAAGTCGCTCCGCACTTGCAAGAGCAGAATAATATGACGGCAAAATACTGCTGATACCACGAACAGGGCCTTGAATTTGCGACACAAGCGCAAGCATAGAAGTCAATACACCGTATGTAATGGTATGGTCGCTGATTGCAAAAGCACCCCAAATTAAAGCATACATATATCCGAGGGCAAATATAAAAGAAAATCCGGTTGTGGCAACTATAGAGATATAATTTCTTATTCGTTTTATTTTAAAATTATTCTGTTGCAAATTCATAGCATTTTCAGACACCTTATTTTCAGCGCCAAAAACTTTTACCACAAGCAGACTTGAAAAAATCTCCTGAAAAAACGACCTTGTCTTACCGTCAGATTCCTGTACCGCCTTATGCAATGTTTTCATTTTTGACTTAAAAAGCAGCACAACAACAAACATCAGCGCACCGCCGAAAACAAAAACAAGGCAGAAAGTTTTATCAATAGCAAACAGTACAACAAAAACACCAACCAATTTTACGATAAAATACACCATATTCGGCACTATAGAAATAATCGAACTGACTAAAAACGACACATCGCTTGTTATTCTGTTAAGTAGTTCGCCAGTGTGTATGCTTGAAATCTCATTATATTTTTTTCTGATAATGTTATCGAAAATATCTTGTTTAATAGAAATTTCAAGTTTTGACGATACATTGAAAGTCAGCACCTTACTTATAATTCTTATGACAAGCTGTGCGATCGTAAGTGAAATAAGTATAATTGCGAAATACACAATTCCGCCGACATCAGAGTTAACCGCCGAATCCACAATACCCCTCGACAAAGTAGCGACCGCAACACCGAGATATGCCATTCCGCCGAAAATAACAGACATAATTATAATACCGAAAACCTGTGGTTTGGCTTTTTTTACTATCCACTTATTGGTTTCGGAATCAAGTATTTTTTTCAGCTTTTCCATAGCTATCTCCTGTCAGTAAAAATTTTTCGCAAATTTCCGCCGATTCAATATTCATATTGCATTTTAGCAAATAGAAATAATTTTCCTTAATCAACTTATCAGCCGTATTTAACATATATCCCGCATATTCATCATCAAGAGAAAATTTAATCGTATTTTTATATATTCTTGAAAAAATACTGTTTTTGTCAAGGACTTCAATACTGTTCTCCTCTGCCCTTTCAAGAAAAACAATGCCGCCGAGTTTTGCACGGATATTTTTATTTATGCCCGTTCCACCGTCAAAAGGCGAACCGTACACATACCAATCATTGTCAATAAATCTGATAATCGGCTTATCATCATTGATTATCTGTACATTTTCAGCGCCGAATTTTTTTATCCACAGTTTTGTGTGCGTTGACTTGCCCACTCCCGAATCGGCAGAAAAAAGATACGCTTTGCCTTTATAAAGGATTGCAGACGAATGGAGAAATATTGCATTATATTTCAGAATTTTTTTATTGAATGTATCGGCAAGAAAAATTGATTCCAAATTACCAAGTGTTAAGTGAGTATTTTTTTCTGCTCTTTTTCGTATATAATCCTCACGAATCGAAATTTTAATTTGAACAGGTTCATTGCCTGTATATAAATAATCTTCTGCGATACTTTCAAAGTAGCGAAACTTAGGTTTTATATCAGTTATAATATCAGCAATTTTGTAAATCGGCATAACATCACCAAATTTTATTATATAACAAAATCTAAAAATAAGCAAGAAAAAGCACAGATGTTGCCACCTGTGCTTAAGTTTAATAATTTAGTTATGACCGTTAGCAATAAATGTCTGAATTGCTGTAGCATCAATTATATCAATAATTCTGTCCTTGTTAAAGTCGGCAGCCTTAACAGCGTCATCTGTTAATACAGACTCACCTGCAATGTAACGCTGTAGAAGTGTTACATCATTAATATCTATCTTGCCGTCAAGATTAACATCACCCGAAATCACCTTTTTATCAAGATGAACAAAAGGAATGTTGTTCTGCTCGGCATAGCTTTCTGCAACTGTATCGTAATAGCCATATAAAGTTAGGTTAGGACAGTTGTAAAAAGCACCGTTTGCAATGTCTGTAATGTTCTTTGAAAGTGTAAGCTCGGTAAGTGCAGAGCAGTTATAAAAAGCATAGCTGCCAAGAGACTTTACTGTACTTGGAATATTAATCTTCTCAAGCGAAATGCAGTTGCCAAATGCCTGCTCGGGAATTACGGAAACATTGCTGTAAATTGACACCGACTTTAAAGCTGTGCAATCCTGAAAAGCAAACTCGCCAATGCTGTTTAGCCAACCGGGAATTATAATTTCCTCAATAGAACTGCAAGCGTAAAAAGCATATTTGCCAATGCTCTTTAAAGACATAGCGTCTGTAAATGAAATGCTTGTAAGCTTAGTATTGTTTGAAAATGCACGAGGAGCAATTTTTGTTACAGGGTAATCACTGATTGTGTTCGGCACTACAATATCGGTAGTACGATTATTATAATCATATCCGTAAATTACCGCCTCAGAATTTTCAATCAAATAATAAAAACCGTCTTTACTTACAAGGTATGAGTCTGCACTAAACTGAACGGCAGACATTAAAAGCAATGATAAAGCTAAAACAAAAACAGAAAGTTTTTTAGCAATGGTTTTAATCATAAAAATCACCTTTTAAAGTAAGGCAGTCAAAAGACTGCCTTACCATAAGTATTAATTATTCAAGACCGCCTGATGCGCCGCTTCCTGCAGCTCCGAAGTTTTCGCCAAGACTATCTTTCATATACTGATCATAATCATCAGTTTCTTCTCCGGCGAGAATATTCTCAAATGAGAATTTCTGAATCTCAACCTCAGGCGAAATGTATTTGTTCTTCATAATAGTGTCTCTCCTTTTTATTCTTGAGTTTCATATGACTTATTGCCTACCTCATAGAACTTAAATGATTGAGGAGCAGATACGCTGTACTTACCGGTTAATTTATTATAAATATATGAATAAGCAAGTAAAGTGAGTTGCTGGTTTGCAGGAAGATTATCAACACTCCAATTATACTCAATTCTGTTTTTGTTATCAAGACTTGACTTGTTAATAACATAATTGAATACTTTTGAACCATCAGCGAGCTTTTTATCTGTTGTAGGGTTTTCATTCAAGTCTTTAACTTTATTATATAAATCGTCTGAATCTACTTTGAATGTTGTATCTACAGCATTACCATCTGATTTATGAGAACTATTCAATACAAATGCAACACCGCATACTATATTCGAATTGTTGCTCTCTTGTAACAACAAATGTTCATAGTTATACGCAACTGCAAAATCAGCATAAACTCTGTCGTTGCCATTATCATACTGGTTTCTTGAATACTCAAGGAACTGCATTGTGGCAGATACACCAAACTTAGAAGCGTCAACATCATCCTTACCGTAGCAAGCAGTAATGAGATAGTTATCGTAAGCAAGGAAGTTAAATTCTTTGCTATAACACTTAGCTACTTCAATGCCGTTGCTGTCATCAGTCTGGATTGTCCAGTAACTGAACTTTTCACCATTAGCATTTGTTTCAGGAGCAACAAAGAGGTAATTCTCATCATTAGTACTCTGATTTGTTGAGCCTACAAGATTCTTAGGTGTAACGAGTGAAGCATAGTTTACTGAATATGTCTGCTTTGGCTTACCATCGTCTAAGTCGGCTGTAACAGTTACAAAACCGTTGTCATACTTAGCAGGAACAGTAGCTGTTACTGAGAGCATAGCGTTGGTTGTAGAATAAACAACATTGTTAAGATCCCATGTGATAGACTGTACAAAGTTGTCTTCGTATGGTGCAACCTTTAAGAGGAATGACTCCTTAAACTTATAAGAACCGTCAACCTCATCAAAGTACTTGTCAATGTCAGAACCATAGAATGTGCCTTTTACTGTGTAAGTTTTCCACCAATTCTGATTAATAGCACTTGCAGGAATCTGCTCCTGTTTAAAGCCGTTATTATTGTAATACTCTCTGCTCTCGTAGCCAAGATACTTAAATGTTACATTGTAGTTAAATACATCGGCAGTAAAGTCAGTGTATAAGTTTACAGTATTAGTATAGAACCTATTGTTAGCTGAATCATATAATTTAGAAAGCATAATGTCAAATGTATTATTGACCTTCTGATAGGTATAAGTACCTGAATCATTTTTCTGATAATATGACTGACCAACTGTGCAGTGGTTATCAGCAACAGGATTCATAGTAATTGTAATGGTATAGTCATTACCGTTAAGAACATAATCCTCAACAAAGCTCTTAATATTATCGTTAGCTTTAAGAGTTAAGCTGCTGATATTTTTAGCTGAAGTATAAACTACTTTTCCGTCCTTATCCTTAATTGTAATGGTAAATGTTGTTTTACCCGAACCCTTACTTGCGGCAGGATTTGGATTTGGAGCTGTGCTGTATGGATTGTAGTTGAAGGTAATGTTAGAATCTACATCAGGAAGTTTAAGGTCTGAGTAGTAGTTGAGAGCCATTACCTTTTGAGTGTTGCCGTCAAAGAGGTCAGAAACCTTAACTTTGAATGTTTTTGTTGCAGGATTGTCTGCTGTACATTCCTTGTCGTAATACGCAGGAATGTTACCGTCCTTTGTTAAGGTTGAAACACCGCCTGCTACACTTGGATAGTAGAAGTTAAGGAAGTGTGACTTAGCATATGACTGAGTATAGAGTGTTACCTCAATATAAGAATCATCATTTTTGTTTACAATATTTTCAAGTGTTACTGAACCGGCATCACTCTGTGTAGCAACAGCCTGAGAAGCAACAGGATTGCCGTTAGCGTCACACACTTTAGCTGTTACAGAGAAAATACCAAGACCGTTATGTGAATCAGGACCTGTATATTTTGAATGAGTTATTGTTACATAACCTGTAGGATATGGTTCATACATAGCAAACAGATCAGTAGTAGTGCTTACCTGATATGATGCTGTAAGATCTGTAATAGTAAGAGGTGAGTAACCTGTTACCTGTCCGGCTTCACCATATATTGGGGTAGCCCAACCAATAAATTTGTATGTAGAACCGTTAGTAGCGTTCAATGTAATGATTGTATTTCTTTCTACAGAAGCAGAAGCTAAGTTAGTGTGAGAAGAACCAATGCTATCCGTATAATCAAAGGAAGCTGAGCCGCCTGTTACCTTACCGGTAATTTCAGAATCAGCAGAAGCCTTATCAACTGTCCAAACATCATTTTCAGAATTTCTGTAAATGATACCAACTTTTGCATCCACCTGATCGGTAGAACGAGCATAGTACCAACGACCGTCAACACGAACACCTGTGTTCCTTTTATCTGCAGATGTTGTTGCATCCATCTTGACTTCATAGGATATAACAGCACTGTTATACTGTAAACCGGCTTTAACTATAGCCTGATATGCGGTTGTCTGCTCAGAAATATCTCCCTCAGTAAAGTTGCCGTCTTTGTCAACAGAACCTCTTGGAATAAAGTCAGATGGCATACCCTGAGTAACATAATCTCCGTTGGACTTATATACATACCAAATAGTTGACCATATGTTATAACTGTCACCGATTTTCATATTCTGGTTACCAACAGAAATAATCTTTAGTGGTTCACCGGTAATTAAGCCGGTACTATTTTTAGCTTTGGCTGTTTCGTTAGTATATCCAAGAATACTTACAAGGTTACCATCAATGTTGGTAAGATCTTCATAATCTGTAGCAGTTTTATCAATAATTTTAGTACCTGCCATAGGTTTGTTATTTGTAGCATTATTAACAAGTAACTTCTGGTTTGACTCGGTTTTATCAGCGTAATACTTTACATCAAACTCAACGGTATCGTATCCCATACCGGTGAGCTTTTCAAAGTCATCATAGTCGTATGTCTGGTTATTAACCTTTTGAGCAACTGTTGTAAGGAAATTATTGTGAACATCTTCGTTTTCGTAGTAGTTATTGTTTGTAATACCTAATACCTTTTTGTTATTATCACAAGTAAATTTACCGTCAACATTAGTATAAAAGTACTTAGAAACCTTAGCGGCAAATCTGCCCTGAGAGTCACGCATCATAAGCTGACCGGGATAAGCGCCGTCCATTTCCAAGTATTTACCATCATCACCTTTATACCAAGAATAAATTGAAATTGAATTTCCCCAAAGAGTTTGGAGTTCTGCAGGAGCATTGGTATAAATAGTGATGTAGTTACCGTCTGCCTCAATTACTTTATTATAGTAAATTGGAGTGATTTCAAGATCCTTTGTTACAGTAATAGGTGAAGCAGTCTGATATACATTATTGCCGTTATCTACTACATCTACCTTTTCGCCGTTTACAACAAAAGCATATACATAATAGCCAAGGTTAGCTTCTGTTGAATTCATCTGACATTCAACAGTAATCTGTTCGTCAGCATTAACAATATACTGATTGTAGTAATCTTTTTTATAAGTTTTAAGAGGAGCTTGACCGTTTAATAAGCTAATAGTAGTTTTACCGTATTTAAGGCCAACACTACTACCCATAGTAGCATATACCTTATGAGAATTTTCAGGCAGAACATAGCACGAACCGTCAATTGTATAGGTATATGTTTTAGGATCATATGTTACGTTAATAGTGTCAATATCATCAGTGTTTTGGAATGATGCAAAAACAACATATTTTTGGCCCCATTCTTTTTTCTTTGCTTCTTTAACATATTGTTTAAAATTATCTGCAATTTTTACATCTAATCTTGCGTCTCCTGGTTCAAATCCAGTATTATCGCCTGTTTTAGAGAATGTAAAAAACTGAGTAGTATTTGAAGAGATTGCAGAAACAGGGAAAGTTACAGAATATGTTCCGTCAGGTTTCTGGTAAACTGGATATGATGTTGTATAAGTACCTGTAGAATCCTTAATTAGTTTTTCATCACTGTCAGACAACATAAACTTCCAATTTGAAACAGTGCCTGATTGCTCTTCAAAAGTTGCAGTTACCTTTACGTCGTCAACAACACTAATTGTAATTGAAGGCGATAAAGCGTCCTGACCATCTGCAAATACTACATTGGTTGGATTGTCAAATTTCCAACCGCTGAATACATAGTTTTTGGCTGTATCAGCAGTAGCTTTAAGTGTGATAGTTGAGTTAGACGCAACAGAAATAGGAGAAGAAGTTGTGTTTTCGGCAACTGTGTTTGTTGTATCGTTGTAAGTATAATTTACTTTACCACCCTTATTGCTTTCAACAGTAATGTTATGATTTTCAATTTTTTCATAGGTAAGGTAAACAGTAACAGGAGTTGTGCCGGTTACCGAAGTGCCGTCAAGAGTAAATGTATTGCCAACTGAAGACTTACCGCCAAAGCTCCACTTTGGGAAGTAGCCGTCAACCGACTCAGCTTTAAATGTAACCGAAGTACCTGGCTTTGCATTTACCGAGATAAGAGTTTTGTCTGTATTAGTTACAGTTTCACCCGTTTCGTTGTCTGTGTAAGACGCAATGTATGCAGAACCTCTGTCACCGTCAACTAAAGTAGCAGTAAGTACAACTTGTACAGGGGCGGTAACAGCCTCAACCTTAACTTCTACATCAGCTGTACCCATTGTTAAGTCAGGAATTGTAATTGCATTCTTTGAGTCAGCATAGTTATCAGCAGTCTGAGTGAATTTAACTTCGCCGCCAACTGTAATCTTCTTAATGTAGTAATTCTCGTTAGGTGTTACTGTGAGGGAGTAGGTTGCGTTTTCGGCAACCTTTACCGGAAGCTCGCTGTTATTTACAGTAACTGTAGCGTTAGCAGATGAATCAGTAGCTAATTTTACGCTGTGATTTGCTACAGGCGGTTGATAATCCTTCACAACAGTGACTTTATCAGTTGCATTAGCATTATAAATATACAAATTTCCATTAACTAATGTCTTGTTAGATATTTTAAGGTCACCTGTCTGTTCACCAGCTTTATTGTTAAAAATAATGCTATCGTAAGCTTTAGGAATAGTTACCTTATAAACATTATATGCATTACTATTATAAGAATAGTCACTCTGTAAAATATCTGTGAGTTTATTGCCAGGCCAGCCATCAGTATACGTGTTACCATTGGATTCATTCCAAATATAATTATACACATCAGTCCAACCGCCATGTACAGGATTAGCGAAGTAAACAACAATATCACCTGCAGGAGTTGTAGGTTCTGTCGGGTCTGTCGGTTCTGTACTTTCATAGGTTGACCAATCACCGCCAAAAGAATAAGATTGCTGAGTATCATGATGAACTGAATTTTTAGTTAAAGTAAATAAATTATTTTTACCATCATAAGTTTTACCTAAAGTACAACTAACAGCATAAACATCATCATAGTACCGAATATCATTACTCCAAAAAGATACTTTTCCAATATTTGAAGATGTCGTAACAGTTACTTTATAGATATTAGAATTATCTATTTGCGTCATTTGGTACCAAGTATCCCTCGATGGACTATAATTGCCACTAGTTATAGCTGACGAATCAATTTCAGATGATTCGAAGTTCTCATTACCTGAACCAACAACAGACATATATATACTATTTGGATCACTAAAATACTTAGTAGCCTTACTAATATCAAGATAAAAGTCTGTATTAGCTTTGATTTCTACTGCATTCGAAGTAACCATACCGACAAGCATAGTCGAAAGCATCATCATAACAGCAAGCACAATAGAAATCGACTGTTTGCCAATACGCTTGAAATTCGTTTTCATTTTTATTACCTCCATTAAAAAAATTGAAACATATGAGCCGAATAAGTCTGTACCGTCCGAGAGGGAAGTTTTGCTTTGACGGCGACCGCTTTTACCGACTGACCTTCGGTGAATTTGCTGTATTCGGCAGTCAGACCATATACTAACCCATAATTTTATTCCTTTATATTATAACATTTTTAGGTTTTTATTTCAATATTTTTTTGATGTTTTGTCGATTTTGACATTTCTTTATTAATTATATACAAAACAAATATATAATTATTGTGCAATAATAATATTTTAAATTACTTCAAAGAATTATAATATTATAAATTTTTTATAACAAAAAATTTTTGCTGTCAATATGCATAATTTGCATTGGCTTTGCAGTTATTTATTATAACAGCACTTTTTTAGCAATATTTTTCACAATAAAGCATTATAACAAAAGAAAAAGCCTTGCCTAAATCGACAAGACTTTTTAAAATTATGGCGGAGAGAAGGGGATTCGAACCCCTGGTACGGTGATTACCGTACACATGATTTCCAATCATGCTCCTTCGGCCAGCTCGGACATCTCTCCAAAGACAATGCCTATTATATCAAATACGCAAAGGAAAATCAAGACTTTTTTTAAAATTAATAATACTTATTATTCGCTTTCCCTTAATACCTTGTTAATATAGTTAAGCACACGCTTTTTGTCTGCGCTCCACAAGGGGGCTGCAAGTATTTTTTTATCTCCGTCACCTGTAAGCCTGTGTATTACGGTGGTTTTTGGGATAACTCTAAGGCATTTTACAAGTATATCCGCATATCGCTCAAGCGATAGAACGGGCACATTGCCCTTTTCGTATTCATCGCATAAGTCGGTATCCTTTAATATGTGCAAAAGCTGTAACTTAATTCCGTCGGAACATTTGCCCGCATATTCAGCACTCTGCACTATCATATCTTCCGTTTCGTTAGGCAAACCGATTATAATGTGCGTTATAACGCTTATGCCCTCCTTGTGCAGGCGCTTAACCGCATCATCATACACGCTTAAATCATATCCACGGCGAATATAGTCTGCCGTGCTTTTATGAACTGTCTGCAAGCCGAGTTCCACCCACACAGGCTTTATTTTATTAAGTCTTGAGAGCAAATTTACGGTTTTGTCAGGCAGGCAGTCGGGACGGGTAGCGACCGACAAAGCGACAATTTCATCGGGCGCAATAGCCTCGGTGAAGATTTTTTCAAGGTACTCAACGGGCGCATATGTATTTGTAAACGGCTGAAAGTAAGCAATAAATTTTTTACAATCGGTTTTTCTGCCGATTCTCTCTTTAGCCTCCCGAATTTGCTCGGTTATGCTGTGGTTTCTGTCGGCGGAAAATTCTCCCGAACCTCCCCTACTGCAAAAAATACACCCCCGTGTGTCTATTTTGCCGTCACGGTTAGGGCAAGTCATACCGCCGTCAAGAGAAATTTTATATACCTTTTCGCCAAAGGTGTTTTTTAAATATTCGTTTAGAGAATAATAATACATAACTGCTCCGTTTTCGGTAAAAAGCAAAATGACCGACTGTGTCGGTCATTGCATTGGTTAGAAAATTTAGAAGAGGAAAATCTATGAAAACTTCTTGTTAACTTTATTGTGCTTATATAATAACCTACTTTTGTGACGATTATATGAATAGAAGTACAAAAAAATGTGAAACTTTGTGTGATTTTTTAAAAATCTTAATTACAGCTTAGAATACAGCTTGATATACTCAAGAAATTTTGCTGAAATTTCGTCTTCAAGTTTTTCAAATTCTTTGTCAATGCCGCCGTTAAAAAATTGCTTGGTATGAATTTGCAAAGCGAATTGTAAATGTAAACATAGTTTATCTAAATAATTCCATATCAGAATTATATAAATCCTCTCTCGTAATATCGGCGTAAAATTCTTCACCCGCAGCATTTTCCAAAGCCTTGATAATAAGGTTCGGATTTGCGTTGTCGGTACTGCCTGCGGAAAGTACAATTTCAAGCTCGGCAAAATCACATTTTTCCGATAAAGAATAATTTTTAATACTTTTCTTTAAATCAACAGTCTTGTAACCCGACTTTGACTTCTTTTCAAGCATAATTTCTTCGTTTTCCAAAAGTTCTTTCAGTGCGGTATATACTTTATCAGAGTTAAGATTATCACTGCTGATTTTCATATTAAACCTTGCATACGCAATTTTTCCGGCTTTCATAATCGGTTCTGTAACCGCAAAAACTCTTATGCCCTGCGGCAGGCAGGCATTAAGATTGTTGATTAATTCTTCATCGGAAATATCTTCAATCAATTTTATATCCATACACTCGTTAATTCCTCTGAATCCGAGTGAAAGCGGCAGAGGAAAAGTTGCGAACGGGTGCGGATTAAATCCCTCGGTATGCCATATCGGAGCTTTGCTCTTGTGCAATGCTCTTAACATACAGCGGTTAAGGTCAAGGTGCGATATATAACGGCACTCGTTATCTTTCTTAAACCAAACTCTTGCGTTTTTCAAAGCACACACCCTCCCCGTATTTTGCCGCACCGCAGTTGTTGCACTTCAAACGGCAATGCGGTGTTGTTGTATTTTCATATGCTTTTTTACATTCTTTAATAAGATAATCCTTAGTTACGCCGTAGTCAAGGTGATCCCACGGAAATACCTCGTCAAACGAACGCTGACGGTTTGCGTAGAATGTCGGGTCAATGCCGCACTCTTCAAAAATATCAAGCCATTTCTGCAAGTCAAAGCAGTCGCCCCAACCGTCAAAATGAAAACCTTTTTCGCAGGCAATTTCCATTGCTTTACACAGCTTTCTGTCACCACGGGCAAATACCGCCTCAAGGTAACTTGTGTCGGCATCGTGGTAATTAAACTGAATCTTGCGGGTTGTAATACTTTCTTTGATATGCTGTTGTTTAGCGTGCAAAGTAGGGATTGTGTCCTGTCCGTGCCACTGGAACGGCGTAAACGGTTTTGGCACAAATGATGACGCAGAAACTGTTACTCTTACACCCTTTCCCTTTGGCTTATTCGGGCAATTATAATAAGTATCGACTACAGCCTGTCCGAGGTCGGCAATTGCCTTTACATCGTCCATTGTTTCTGTAGGCAAACCAATCATAAAGTACAGTTTTACAGTAGTCCAACCGCCTGCAAAAGCTGTTGCGCAGGTATGCATAAGCTCATCATGTTGAACATTTTTATTGATAACATCACGCATACGCTGACTTCCCGCCTCGGGCGCAAATGTAAGTCCGCTCTTACGCACTGTTTTGATTTTATTCATAATATCGTCGGTAAAACCGTCAACTCGCAATGACGGCAGAGAAATACTGACTTTTTCGTCCTTACTCCACTCATTGAGTTTTGTAAGCAACGGCACAATCTGTGTGTAGTCGCTTGAACTCAGCGAAGAAAGCGACACTTCGTCATAACCCGTATTCTCACACAATGCTCTGCACTGCTTATTGATAACTTCGGGAGATTTTTCTCTTACGGGGCGATAAATAAATCCTGCCTGACAAAAACGACAGCCACGAATACAGCCACGGAAAATCTCCTGCACCGCTCTGTCATGCACAATTTCCACAAGCGGAACTACGAAATTATCGGGATAATAGCTTTCGTCCATTTTCTTCATAAGGCGCTTGTGAACAACAGACGGAGCGTTATGTTTAGGAATATACCGTTTAATTGTGCCGTCCTCGTTGTACTCAACATCATAAAGCGACGGCACATACACGCCCTCTATCTGTGCACATTCAATGAGAAACTGCTCTCTTGACTTACCCTCTGCTCTGCACTTTCTGTAAAGCTCCATTACCTCAAGGTCAACCTCTTCGCCCTCACCTATGAAAAAAAGGTCGATAAAATCCGCAATCGGCTCGGGGTTGCAGGTGCAAGGGCCGCCTGCAACAACAATCTGCTTTAAACCTGTACGCTCACAGGATTTAATCGGCACACCCGAAAGCTTAAGCATATTGAGCACATTTGAAAAACTAAGCTCATACTGCAATGTAAAACCGATAAAATCAAAATCCGACACAGGGTCGCCGCTCTCAAGTGCATAAAGCGGAATATTATTTTTAATCATTTCTTCTTCCATATCAATCCACGGCGCAAAAACTCTTTCACACCATATATACGGAATTGAATTAAACAAACTGTATAGAATTTTCATTCCGAGATGCGACATTCCCACTTCGTAGGTATCAGGAAAGCAGAAAGCAAACCTCACATCAACATCTTTTTTATTTTTTACGACTGCGTTAAGCTCTCCGCCAACATATCTGCCCGGCTTTTGAACCTTTAGCAACAGTTTTTCTACTTCCTTGCTGACCATTGTATTACCTCCGTCAGAAATACCTGTTATTTTTAAAAACTAATGAAAGTATAATATAACCGCATACAAACAACAGCGAAAAATTATAATCCGAATTAAAAAGTATTATAAATCCCAGCACCGCTATTGGGAACAATGCGATGAAAGTTATGATATTTACTGCCTTTTCCGCCGTATGACCTGTAAATCTGCGGCTAAGCAAAATATACAATAGCTGCCCGCCGTCAAACGACATTACAGGCAGTAAATTTAAAAGACAGAGCGACAGATTTACATAAGCAAATTTTAATAAATCTGTTCCACTACATAAGTATATCAGAAAAATAATAATAAAACAAATAAAATTAGCAAACGGCCCGAAAAAAACTATAAGAAAATTCTGTAAATCACCTCTTTGTTGTCGGCTTTCGTCATTTATTGCAATTTCAAACAAAGAAATGCTGATTTTCTTCGGTTTGCTGCCGAAAATCAGCATCATTAAAAGATGCCCCGATTCGTGAATGACCACCGCAAAACTGCACATTACAAATCCGCCGAATATATCAAGTATAATACAAACGGCAATCAGGCAGAGCAATGTGTACGAAACAATGAATTTAATATTGAACAGTTCAAACTTCATCGTCTGTCGCAGTACCGAAAATTTCGGATAAATTGTAATCTTCGGGAGTATTTTCGGCTATAATTGATTTGTTAAGTTCGCCGTAATACCATTGACGGGCAGCAGTGTAAAAATCGCCGCCGACAGTTTTTATAACAAACGCAGCCAAAGCAAGCAATAAACATATTATAAGCTGCATCGTAACAAGGACTTGCGTATTGTGAGATTTTTTACGCTTTTGCGGCGGTAATTCTGTATTTTGAGGGCTTTCCTCTTCCGTTTCCGTATGCGCAGGAGTTGAATATTCGGGGCAAGAGGCACTCTGCCAACCGTCATCGTATGTAATTTCATTTGTAAAATTTTCTTCTGTCAAAACAACCACCTCAATGCAATATATGCACTGAGGTGGACAAAATTAACCTAACTTTTTAAAATCGCCTTTAACAAGATTTATAAAGAAACAAATTGCAATAGTAAGCGAGAAAATCTCGGCAATCGGGAATGCGTACCAAACTGCTCCGATTCCCCAAATTCTTGAGAAAATAAACGCAATCGGTAAAATAAGCACAAGCTGACGGGCAAAAGACATAATAAGACTTCTCATTCCCTTGCCGACTGCCTGGAACAAGGTGGTAAAGATAATACCCGCTGCGGCAGGAATAAAGCAAAGACTTATAATTCGGAACGCAGGCACGCCGATCTTCATAAGTTCCTCTGTGCCGCCGAACATTGAAATAAGCTGTTCCGGGATTATCCACATTGCCAATGTGCCTAAAGTCATAATAATTACGCCAATTATAATACCACGCTTGAGTGCGGAATATACACGCTTGCGGTTTCTTGCGCCGTAGTTGTAACCGATAATCGGCATAACGCCCTGGTTAAGTCCAAAGCAAGGCATAAATACAAAGCTCTGCAATTTATAATAAACACCGAGAACCGTTACCGAAGCCTCAGAAGCGGCAAGAATACCGTTAAGTCCGACAATCATAATCGAACCTATCGACTGCATAATAATAGACGGGAAACCAACGGCATATATATTTTTTACAGTCTTCATACTGAATTTAAATTTTCTGAATGTAATTTTAATTAAATGAGATTTCAAGAAAATTATCAGAAGTGCAAAAATCATACTGCAAAACTGACCGAATACCGTTGCAACAGCTGCTCCTGTAACACCGAGTTCTGGGAACGGACCTATACCGAAAATCAAGAGCGGGTCAAAAATAATATTAATTACCGCTCCCGTGAGCTGAAACAACATTGGAAAAATCATATTGCCCGTAGCCTGCAAAGTTTTTTCGATTGTAACTTCTATAATCGTAAAGAGCGAAAAGCAGAGAACCACTGTAAGGTACTGTGTACCGTATTCTATGATATTTTCGTTGGTTGTATAAAGCATCATAAAAGGTCTTGAAATCACAATACCGAGGACAAGAAATATTGCGTAGCTGAAAAAACTTAACAGCAGACCGTGGGTTGCAACCTCGTTTGCCTCTTTAAAATTCTTTTCGCCAAATCGTCTTGAAACAAGCGAGTTAATACCGACGCCCGTACCGACCGCTACAGCAATCAAAAGCATCTGCAACGGATAAGCAAGTGAAGTGGCATTAAGTCCTTCCTGACTGTACTGTCCGATAAAAATACTGTCAACTACATTATACATTGCCATAATTGTCATTGAAAAAATTGCAGGCAACGACATAGTAAGTATCAGTTTTGTCATGGGCATAATGCCCATTTTGTTTTCTTTTACATTTTCCATTCGTTTCTGTTTCCTTTCCTAATCTTAAATATTCATTTATTTTCACTTTTAGCGATAAAACGCTTTTTGTATATCAAAAAAATAAAAAGCATTATTAATGTGCCGAAAATCACACCCGAAAAGTCGAGCAGTACATCTGTAATCATTCCCGCTCTGCCCTCTACATTAAGTTGTATGGTTTCGTCACAGACCGCAGTCGCAAGTCCGCAAAACATTACATTTATATAGTATTTATACGGTTTCAGTTTGTCAAAAGCAAATGCGCATGACATAAGCATTGCTCCTATTGCCGTATATTCACAGAAATGAGCGGATTTTCTCACTATATGGTCAGTAAGTTCGGGAGTAAAACCTAAAAAGTCTAAAATTTTCTGCAAAAATTCAAGTACATTTCCGCTTTCTTCCGATGATATATCAGCAGGCATCGAGGAATGAATAAATGCAAATGCCACAAGAGCTATCGTTATTATAATTAAAATTGCTTTGGCTTTTTTGCCGCAACTGTATGTAGCCATTTTTAGTCACCTCATATTATTTTACACAAATCTGCATAATATGTCAATCGACAAATAAAGGAATGGTTATATTTTAAATGTATGTTAAAATTTTGCGTAAAAGCTGTAGTTTTTTAGACAAAAAATAAATTGCAATATATATCGGTATCTGTTATACTATTTTAGTACCTTTATTTTGAAAGGAGTATTGTTTTGTTAAACTATATCTTGGTATTTTTGATTGCTATGGTTCCTCTTATTGAGCTGAGAGGTGCCGTTCCGTTCGGTGTAGGAATGCAGCTTGATTTATTCTGGGTGTATGTCCTCGCTATCTTAGGTAATATGTTGCCCGTACCTTTTATATATTTCTTTGCAAGAAAAATTCTTGTATGGGGCAGCGACAAAAAATTTATAGGTAAATTCTTTAAATTCTGCCTTGAAAAAGGCGAAAAGGGCGGTAAAAAATTGCAGGCAAAGGCCGGCAGAGGTTTGTTCTTCGCTTTACTTTTATTCGTAGGTATTCCTCTCCCGGGTACAGGCGCCTGGACAGGTACACTTGCCGCAAGTATGCTCGATATGGACTTTAAGTCAAGCGTAATTGCAGTAATGCTCGGTGTAATTCTTGCAGGTATAATTATGGGACTTGCAAGTATGGGCTTATTCGGCGGATTAAGCGCAATTTTTGCTCCAAAATAAAAACCGACGGGCAGCTTTGGCTGCCCTGTTTTTTAGGATGATAACTTTGAAAAATACAAATTATGATATAATAACGGTCGGTGCGGGTGCTGCGGGACTTGCGGCGGCTATATCGGCAAAACGAAATAACAGAGATTTAAAAATAGCAATTCTTGAGGCTCAAAGCAAAGCAGGCAAAAAAATTCTTGTTACAGGCAACGGCCGCTGTAATCTGACAAATACCAATGTCAGTAAAGAATTTTATCACGGCAGTTTTGATGTTTCTAAAACCTTAAACAGATTTTCCGCAGAAAAACTTATAAATTTCTTTTCAACCTTAGGTCTTGTATGCGACACAGAAACAAACGGACTTGTTTATCCTCGTTCAAGACAAGCAAGTGCCGTGCTTGATGTTTTGCTTATGGAAATTAAAAGGCTGAAAATCGAAATCATATGCGACTGCAAAGTTGAACTTATCCGTAAAAAAGGCGAATTTTTCAGTATAAAAACCTCGAACGGAGAATACACCGCCAAAAAAGTAGTTATGTCATGCGGCGGAAAGGCCTTTCCTACAGCAGGCGGCACAGGGCTCGGACTTGATGTTATAAAAAATCTCGGTCATAAAATCACGCCGTTATTCCCTGCCCTCTGTCCTATTCAGGTCAAAAGTGATTTTATGAAAAGTCTTAAAGGAATCCGTGCTAAAGCGGAAGTTACTCTTTATGACGGTGAAAAAGCAATAAAAAGCGAAATCGGCGAAGTACAGTTTACGGATAATGCACTTTCGGGAATTTGTGTGTTCAATCTCACAACTCTTTTACCCAAAACAAAAAATCCGATTATTTCCGTAAATCTTACAAAAGATTATTCGTATATAGAATTATTAAATTTACTTTATGACAGAAAAAAGCTGTTTGCAAATGAACCGCTCGAAGAATTTTTCACGGGTCTTTTTCATAAAAAAATAGGAACTGCACTTATTAAAAGCATTACAAACAAAGCATTGACAGAAAGCTGTAAAAAGTTAAGCGACAAAGAACTAAAATCACTTGCGAATTTAATTCAAAATTGGAAATTTGAATGTAAACAATGCAAAGATTTTTCAAAAGCGCAGGTAATGCTCGGCGGCGTAAACGGAAACGAAGTAAACGGCTATACATTTGAAAGCAAAGTTGTAAAAAATCTATACATCTGCGGCGAAGCACTCGATGTTTGCGGAGATTGCGGCGGATTTAACCTGCATTTTGCTTTTGCAAGCGGTATTATAACAGGAGAAAACCTATGATAAGAATAAGTAATATACATTTACCTCTTGACTACACAAGTGAAACCGTCTTAAATAAAGCGGCAAAACTTATTAATGTAGATAAAAAGTTTTTTAAAAGCTGTACGATTTTCAGACGCTCGATTGACGCAAGAAAAAAGGATAATATATTTTTTCTTGCAACCGTTGACGCAGAACTTTTTGTAAACGAAGAAAAGATATGCAAAAAATTTAAAAATGCCGAAATCGCAGAAAAATATGAATATAATGTTGAAAAATTCAGAGGTACGGTCAGCCCTGTGGTAGTCGGAGCAGGCCCTGCAGGATTATTTGCCGCACTTATACTTGCACAGAGCGGTGCAAATCCGATTTTAATCGAGCGTGGCAGAGATGTAGATACCCGAACGGAAGATGTACATAACTTTTGGAAAAGCGGTATTCTTGACACAACAAGCAATGTACAATTCGGCGAAGGCGGTGCCGGAGCTTTTTCTGACGGCAAACTTACCACAGGCACTAAAGACACCCGTCAGCGCAAGGTACTTATTGAATTTGTAAAACACGGAGCGCCTGACGAAATTCTTTACAATGCAAAGCCGCATATCGGAACGGACAAATTAAGACCGACAGTTAAAAGCATAAGAAATGAAATCATCCGTCTCGGCGGAAAAGTTATGTTTGAAACAAAACTTATCGGATTTTCAGCAAAAGACAATTCTGTTACAGGTGCGGAAATTGAGCATAACGGAACTAAACAAACCATTGATACCAATGCAATTATCCTTGCAATCGGACACAGCGCCAGAGATACTTTTGAAATGTTAAATGAAAAAGCTATTCCGATTGAGGCAAAAGCATTTTCTGTCGGTGCAAGAATTGAGCATCACAGAGAAATGATTGATAAATCACAGTACGGCAAATTTGCAGGCAACAAAGCGCTTGGCGCAGCAAGCTATAAGACAAATGTTCACCTTGAAAACGGCAGAGGCGTATATACATTTTGTATGTGCCCGGGCGGAAAAGTTGTAAATGCCTCAAGCGAAGAAACCCGACTTTGCACAAACGGAATGAGTGAATTTGCAAGAAATGAAGAAAATTCAAATGCCGCCTTACTTGTCGGGATTACACCTGCCGACTATCAATCGGAAAATCCGCTTGCAGGAATGTATTTTCAGCGTGAACTTGAGCATAAAGCATTTGTTGCCGGAGGAGAAAACTTTAATGCTCCGGTTCAGCGTGTATGCGACTTTATTGAAAATAAGGCAAGTACAAAAATCGGTGATGTAAAACCGTCTGTAGGCCCCGACTTTACACCGACCGACCTTAATAAATGTCTGCCTGATTTTATAACAAACTCAATGCGACAGGCAATAGTGCAAATGGATAAAAAATTACACGGTTTTTCATACGGTGACGCTGTGCTGACAGGTGTTGAAACCCGCAGTTCATCGCCAATCAGAATTATGAGAAACAACAATTTACAAAGTATTTCGGTAGCAGGACTTTATCCGTGCGGAGAGGGCGCAGGCTACGCAGGCGGAATTATATCTGCCGCAGTCGACGGAATTAAATGTGCGGAGAAAATTATAGAAAATTCCATATCGGAATAAAAGCAAAATTACAGCAAGCAAAAAGTGCAGTTCATACGAGCTGCACTTCTTTTGTTTATAAGGTATATGAATATTTAATTTTGAGTTGCAATATACATCTGAAGTTCTGTTACATCTAATACTGTAAGCTGACCGTCACCGTTAAGATCGAGCGCCTCAAGTACCGCCTTGTCGCTTTCATCTATTATAGGCATACCGTCATCATTTTTAGAACCAGCAATATGTAACTGCATAGATGTAACATCGGAAACATTTACAACCCCGTCACCATTTGCATCACCCGTGAGCACTTTTTTGCCATCAATAGCCACAAATTTCAGCTTGTTGCTATCGGTGTAAGAGTTTACATAACTCTGTGCATACGAACCTTCGTAGCCATAAATTGTAATGTCTGAGTTAAGGAGGAAGAATAATCTATCGCCAATTGAGGTTACGCTCTTAGGAATAGTTACACTTTTAAGACTGTAACACTCTGCAAATGCATACTCTTCAATAGTTGAAACACCGTCCGGAATTACTACGCTTTCAAGGCTTGTGCAACCCCAAAAAGCACAACCCTTAATGTATGTAAGAGTTTTGGGAAGAGTGATGCTTTTCAAATTTGTTTTATTATAAAACGCACCACGAGCAAGCATAGTTACGGTTTTGCCGTCAATCTGTTCCGGAATAACTACATCGGTATCACTGCCAAGGTATTCCCAAAAAATAATTGACTTGCCATCAATGTTCTCATAGCGGTAGTCGCCACTTGTTATAACATAATGCTCAGCATCTCTGCTCTGCGAAACCTTTGGAACATTTACTTCGGCTGCGTTTGCAGTAAAAGGTATTGCCGAAAACGCAGAAGTAAGCATTACGGCAGCAATTATTGTTGCAATAGCTTTTTTAGATTTTTTCATTTTATAACCCCTAACTAATATATTTATATTTCTATGTTATCACTGCAAAAATGCTTTGTCAATAAAATGAATAAATTTTAACACTAATTTTTTCTGTATTGTAGATAGATATGACATAATTTGTGCAAAAAATTACAATCTGACTATAAAATCAAATGACTTCGGTTATGAAAAAACAGCGGAATTAATCGAAATACTTTTCAAGCAAAAATTTTCGTTATGATTCTTTAGGGCAATTTTCAGATTAGAAAATTATTAATACAAACTTCAAATCAAAATATAATTCACCTTAACTTTAATGAAACAAGCTAAAAGACAGACAGTAAAAACTGCCTGCCTTTTTCTTTGTCAGCCGTTACAGCCACACTCAAAATTACATTTTTCTCTTTCTTCAGGTCTTGCATTCGGTGGGAAGAATGATTCGTTAGGGAAATCTACCCTGCTGAATACTTCGCACGGGTCGTCGCTTTCAGGCTTACATTCCTTGCGAGGAATACAAAAATCATATGACGGAATCATAATCTGTACATTTCTCTCAAGCTGTGTAATTGTGAAAATACCGATAGTGGCACTTACACTCGCATCTCCGGTCACAGCAAAATCGTCACCAAAGTATGTTATTACACATTCAGGTATAGGAGCACAAGGAAGCTGCGGAACACTTCCTTTTATAAGTCGTGCCGAAAGAGCCATAGGTTCGGAAATTTGTACTGTTGCATTTGGTAAAAACTCCGTGCAACCGCATGATGTAACAGGTTGAGAGCAAACTATACAACTGTCGCTCGAAAAACTCTTTGAATTTGATTCACTGCCGTAAAGCACCGACCTTTTACCGTAAATTGCAAGTCCGTTTACCCGTGACGGAATTGTTGAACCGCAGGTATATGCCTCAAGAGAAATATCAAAATAGAATGTAACATCAACCGCATAACAGCCACGATGAAAAGCGATTGATTCAACGCTTACATCGGCGGTTATAACGCTTGCCTTGCAGATTTTTACAGATGATGCGTTATTGATAACAGTTTGACTGCAAGGTGTAAAATAAACCGCAAGATTGCTAAGGCAATCCTTTGAGCCGCAGCTGTCATAAATACGGCTTGCGTTTATGCAGACAGCGTCTGTGCATTTGTTTTCGGTAAGCGGTTCGTTGCCCGACTGCCGTGGTACTGTGCCGTATGATACATCTGGCATAAAAATTAACCCCCATAAAATGTATTAACAGGCTTACGCTCTGTAACAATACATTTTATGAAGGTTATACTTAATTGTGAATATTGAGTTGATTTATTTTAAATAAGGCTTTAAAATTTCATCAAGGTTTTTGTTTACAGCTTTCGGATTTGACTGCGTATAATTTGAAAAAGCGATGAATACTTTGCTCTGGTCCTGTGCAAATACAATTCTTGCATTAAATCTGTAGAATGCTGCGTCACAATAATAATTACCGCAATCGTCAACATACAAACCGTACGCAAAACTTGATTTATAAGGAGTGAACATTTCTTCTTTGGATTTTGCAGACAACAATTCACTTCCCGTAATAGCGTCTGTCCATTTAAGCAAATCACTCAAATTGGAGATAAGACCCGTAGAAGAATACGCAACACCCGGATAAATATTCCACTCATCGTCAAAAATATCCTGATAACCTGTAGCAAGTTGGTCTGTGCTCTCAAAGGTTGTCGAAGTCATTTCGAGCGGCTCAAAAATATTTTCTTTCAAAAATTCCTCATAGCTTTTTCCGCTTACCTTTTCGATTATGTCACCGAGAATAAAATAATCGGAATTTGAATAGCTGTAATTTTCTTCATCATTATCAATTTCTTGTGACAATATCCATTTTAAAATAACAGAATGATTATCTTTAGCGGAATTTTTCTCTGAAATATCGTACTGCGGAGCATTTGCACGCACGCTTTCGTCAGATTTGCCGAGATAATCAGGCAAGCCTGTTGTCATTGTAAGCAAATTACGGATAGTTATATCCGAACCGTACTTATAATCGGGATAATACTTGTCAAGCGTATCATCTGTGCTCAGCTTATCCTGCTCCTGTAAAATCATAACAGCCGCAGCGGTAAACTGCTTTGTAAGCGAACCTATGTAGTAATTTGTATTGAGTGAATTATCTGTATGCGAACCCTTGTCGGCATAGCCGTTATTGCCTATATATTCAAAATCATTTCCGAGTTTATAATATACAGTTCCTCTGAATTTACTTGCATCAAGTGTATTATCAAACTTAGCTGTTATGCTGTCGGTATCTTGTTTTAATTTTGTAAAATTATATGCAGGATTAGTAGGTACTTCATCAGCAGTTGCAGGCGCAGCGGTAAGTCCCTGCGTCGAAGCACCTGTAGAATTTGTAGTCTGCGGTGCTGTTGTAGCCGAAGATTCCGAATCATTGTCACAGCCTGTAAATGCAACTGCGGAACACGCCGCCATAGCTACGCACATTAATGATTTTGCTAAAGCCTTCAAAAAATCACCTCATCAGATTTTTTCCATTTTACTGAAATTAGCCATAAGAGTTTTTGTGCCTGCCTTATCAAAAGCAACTTCAAGCATTGTGTCGTTGCCCATTTTTTCGGTTTTCATAATCATACCTTTGCCAAATACCTTATGGAATACGCAATCTCCTTTTTTGTAAACTGTACCCGATTTAACGGCAGGTTTAGTAAATGTATTAAAACTTTTGTTAGGTGTGAATTTTGAACCGGCACCGATACTGATATGACTTGAGGATGCGGAAAAACCGTTTGTTGACGCAAAAGTCTTTTTCTCGCCTGTATAATTAAGTAATTCGGGCGGGATTTCATTTACAAAGCGTGATACTTTGTTATAGCTTGTATGACCCATCAACATTCTTGACTTTGCCTTGGTAATGTAGAGCTTTTCTTTTGCTCTTGTAATACCTACATAAGCAAGCCTGCGTTCCTCGTTAAGTTCATCGGGATTCATCATTGTGGCAATTGACGGGAACACACCTTCTTCAAGACCTGCAATGAAAACTACGGGAAATTCAAGTCCTTTTGCGCTGTGCAATGTCATCATTACCGATGAATCCGCTTCTGCATCATAGTTATCAATATCTGTCTGCAATGAAATTTCCTCAAGGAAGTTTGAAAGTGACGCTTCTTCTGCGTAATCCTCTTCAAATTTGATAATATTTGAAGAAAGCTCTTCGATGTTCTCAATTCTTACATCGGGGTTGTCTTTCTCTGTTTTTAAATATTTTTCGTAATCTGTATGTTCGAGAATAAGATTGTATAATTCCGCAAGAGAATAATCTCCGCTTTGTTCAGCCTCCATAAGACCGTCAATCAGCGCAACAAAACTCTTTAACTTTGTTGCGGCTCTTGAAAGCTGTGGATATACATCTGCATCTTTAATTACGGAATATATGCTTTCGCCGAGTCCCGCGGCAATTTCAGAGGCTTTTTCAAGTGTAGTTGCGCCAATACCACGCTTTGGCACATTAATAATTCTGCCCAGTCTGACATCGTCGTGCGGATTATTAATAACCTGAAGATATGCAACCATATCTCTGATTTCTTCTCTGTCATAGAATCGTCTGCCGCCGATTACACGGTGCGGAATACCGCTTCTTGACAAAGCCTGCTCAATTGAGTTTGACTGTGCATTCATTCTGTAAAGAATTGCAAAATCAGAGAATTTTCTGCCGTCTGCTACACCGTCAAGTATAGTTTTTGCAATAAATTGAGCCTCGTCACGCTCGGAATCGGAAGTATGCACCTCAATTTTATCGCCAACGGCATTTTCAGTCCACAACGTTTTGCCCTTACGCATTGTGTTGTTAGAAATAACACCGTTTGCCGCATTAAGAATATTCTGTGTACTGCGGTAATTCTGCTCAAGTCTTATCATCTTAGCGCCTTTAAAGGTGTTTTCAAAAGAAAGGATATTTTCAATTGTAGCACCTCTGAATTTGTAAATACTCTGGTCGTCATCACCTACAACGCAGATGTTGCCGTATTTTGCGGCGAGCATACTTACAAATTTATACTGCACCTTGTTTGTATCCTGATACTCATCAACCATTATGTATTTAAACTGATTTTGATAGAATTCAAGTATGTCAGGACATTTTTGAAAAAGCTCAACAGTCTTGCAGAGCATATCGTCAAAGTCCATTGCATCTGCGGTTTTTAGTCTTGACTGGTAAATTTCATATACTTTTGCCACGGACTGCTTGAGGTTATCGTAACCTGCTCTTTTGAGCATTTCCTGCGGAGTAAGCATTTCGTCCTTGGCTTTTGAAATTTCGTTGAGCACTCTTTTTACCGGCAACATTTTTTCGTCATAATTAAGCTGTTTTAAAATATCTTTTACAAGTTTTTTCTGGTCGTCAGTACCGTAAACGGTAAAATGACTTGTAAAACCGATTCTGTCGCCGTATCTTCTTAAAATTCTCGCACAGGTAGAGTGAAATGTAGCCGCCCAAATATCCGAACCGCCTTCCGGAACAGCGTTGCAGATTCTTTCTTTAAGCTCCCCTGCCGCCTTATTTGTAAAGGTAATTGCAAGTATCTGCCACGGTTTGCAAAGTTCAGACTGCAAAATATACGCAATTCTGTTTACAAGAACGGTTGTTTTGCCCGAGCCTGCACCCGCAAGTATAAGCAAAGGGCCTTCTGTGCAAAATACAGCCTGCTGCTGCATATTATTCATATGTGAAAACTGTTTTTTTAATTCTGATTGTACCATAGCAATATTCCCGTTAAAAGTTTAATAACACAGAAAACGGGCGAACTGCGTCCGCCCGTATAATCTGACGATTTTATTTTATGTAGCCGTAGAATGTTTCAAGAATTTCAGGACCCTGGTCTGCAACAATCATTGTAACATAGTTGCCGTCCTGTGTAACCTTGCAAGCCTCAACCATAGGAAGTTTTTCGGCATTGTAGCCTGAATACTGTGTAACGATTGAAGTGTATGTCTTAGAAAGCGCATCGTTTACTCTTGATGCAGCGTCAGCATCAACAGCCTCAACGAGTACGATTTCAACTCTTGAATTGCTGTCTGAATTGATTTCTGCCGCAAACTGCTTAACATCTTCTGTGTCTATGCTGTAATATTTTTTAAGATCATTAGAATCTGTAAGCTCTTTTAAGTTCAATGAATACTTAGAGTTGATGTCAGAAAGAACTGATTTTAAATCAACCTCTTTGCTGCCTGAACAACCTGCAAGCGCAGTAAGACAAAGTACAAATATTGTTACCAAAGAAACTACCTTTTTCATAATTAACCTCCAAAAATGTCTTATAAAAAAATTACGCCGAATCAGTGTGACCCGGCGTATTCAGATGGTCGAGGTGACAAGATTCGAACTTGCGACCCCATCGTCCCGAACGATGTGCGCTACCAAACTGCGCTACACCTCGATAAAAACAGCCCCGATTACTCGGGGCTTTTAATGGCTGAGGAATAGGGATTCGAACCCCAACAAACAGAGTCAGAGTCTGTCGTGCTACCGTTACACCATTCCTCAATGTTTATTGCTCATTGCTGCAAGCCGTGCAATCAACGATATATATTATATATTATGAAGTGCGTTTTGTCAACACTTTTTTGAAATTTTTTAAAACTTTTTAGAAGTTTTAAACTTTCGTTTAGCATTGACATGTTGCTTACTGTCACGCAATCAACAATAGCTATTATATAGCGGAACGTGTGTTTTGTCAACATCTTTTTTCAATTTTTTCAAATTTTTCTAAAATTTGAAAAATATAAAAAATACGGAATTTTAGCTAAAACTTTTTTTGAGTCTTATATCATCGCCGACAAAATTAAGCCTTACACCCTCTCCGTATATTCTTGAAATAAATCTTGAAGTATAAGTTTTTTCAAGTTCTGTTATCGAAAGGTTTGTGTTTATTATCAAAGGCTTTCTCAAAAGCATTCTTGAATTACACAAATTATAAAACTGTGTATTTGAAAAAGTATTTGAAAACTCTGTGCCTAAATCATCAATAATTAATAAATCGCACTTTGTGAGCATTTCAAAATATTCGTAATCGTTGGACTCTTTGGAAAAATGCATATTGCTAAGCGTTGACATAAGCATAGGTGCAGACACATAGATTACACCGAAACCACGCCTTGTAACCTCATTGGCAATAGCGAGCGAAAGGTGGGTTTTGCCAAGACCTGTGCCGCCTCTCATAAGTATACTCTTTGACTCGGGCGTAAAAGTCCTTGCGTACTGTACGCAATAATTATAAATTTTTTGCATCTTATCAAAAGGTGATACTCCGCTCGCCTTATCAACCTCATGACTGTACATATTAAGGTCAAAACTCTCAAAAGTGGAAAGTCTTAAAGGCGCAGTACGGTTAAGCTCCTCGCACGCAGTTGCTACAAGCAATCTTTTAAAGCAAGGGCAATACACTGTTCTTCCGTCTTTTTCTATATATCCCGTATCTTTGCAGTATTTACAGTTGTAATGCGGTTCAAAGCAATTTTCTTCATAGCCGTTTTCTTTAAGCAGCTTTTTGACTTCATTTTGCATAGAAAGACTTTTTGCACGCAAATCCTGCGTGGCAGACTTTACATCTCCGCCGTTTAAAACCGCACGAACCGCAAGTATTCCGCATGAAGATATTTCTTTTTCAAGCTCCTCTATTCTCGGAACTCTTCTGTAAACCTCTTCACGAACCTGCTCCGCTCTTCTCTCGGCTTTGGTGCGTCTTTCTTCCATTTTTGCTTTTGTCGCTCTGTAAATTTCTTTACTGTATCCCATTTATATCACCACACTAAATACTGTCGATTGTATCTAATCTCTGCAAATCATTTATATTATATGATGTGTTGGCGTTATTCCTGTTTCCGCCTTTATTCTTATACTTATCGGGTCTGCTGTCAAATTTGTTTAAATCGTCAACATTGTAAATTCCGCTTGAATTCCAGCGTTTTAAAATTCCGTTTATGTATCTGAAATCGCAGCTGCCCTTACTGTCAACACATCTTTCGTAAGCCTCTCTTAGCATTTCGGGAGAAAATTTCCACTCGTTTACCCACAAATCGGCGTATTCAACCTGCTTTTTAGTAGGAGAACCCGTATTTTTTAAACCGAACGCAGATGCTACAACCGTAAAACTCTGGCTTGCACGATGTGCTTGTTTTATTTTATTTTCGGCTTCCTCAATCGAGAAAACTCCCGCATCCGACCATCTCAAACCTATTGTTTCAATGGCTCTTATGTTAGATTTTCCGATGCTTATACAATACTGAATAAGCATTATAATTACCTCTACAGGCAAACCGCAGGTATTTTTAAGTAACAGTAACGACGATGCATCGGAGTTTGATAAAGGCTTGCCGAGGGCTGTCTGTGCCTCGTTTACAAGCATTTTAAATTCTTCGTCAACCGCAAGCTGTTGTGCCACATAAACATAATCGGGGCGCTGCGGTCTTACAAACATATGCGGAACTGTAGGTTCTTCCTTTTCAATCGGAGCGGCAGTATTATTGCTTTCGACTTGTTTTACCGCAGGCTGTTCAGTTGTTTGCTGTTCTGCCTGTGCAGGCTCAAAAGCACCGTTATTTTGGCAAAAGATACCTTTCATAACCCAGTATTCAACTGCCTCCGGAATATCGGTTTCATTTACACCTGTTGCCTTACTGATGTCGCTTTCGTTCACATCTTCCCCACTGTGCCGCAAAAGATATAACAATACCTTAAGTTTAACGCCGTCCGAAAACTTAAGTCCCTCGTCTACAACAGACGAAGGCACAGCAAATATTGAATTCCAAGCACCAAGATTAATTTTCATAGACATTTCATATACCTCTGACCCAAAATAAATAATATAATCAAACTTTATCGTACACATTATTATATCACACTAAATTTAAAAATCGACACATATTTTTAAATTTTATAGATTTTTTTAAAGAAATATGTTAAAATACAGTTGAAATGTTTTAAGGAGGTAATATTATGAAATATACATACATTCCAAAAGGTGTTTGTTCAAGACAGATTAATCTTGAGATAAATGACGGAATTATAGAATCCTGCGAATTTATCGGCGGTTGCGCAGGCAACACTCAAGGCATTTGCGCTCTTGTAAAAGGTATGGATGCAGAAGAGGCTGTAAAGAGATTAAAAGGCATTGACTGCCGTGGCAGAGGTACGTCTTGCCCCGATCAGCTTTCTTACGCTATTGAAGAGGCTCTTGAACTCGAATAAGCTCTGCGGCTAAAACTTTATATTTATCATAACATTAAAGCTCTCTTTATTTGCGTAAAGAGAGCTTTTTACTTTGGTTTTAAGATTTAGACGGTTTAATGCATTGCTTTGTCTGGAAATTCCGGTGTATCACAAAAATTATAAAAGTTTGGTCAACCTTTTCAAAGGTTGCGGGTGTGGGCAAAGCCCACAAATACTTTCCGTTTATGTAATCTGACGATAACCAAACAGCCTGCTGTTTGGCGACTTAAACAAAAGAGTTTTCAAAACCATAACCCTTTAGTTCGTTTTACAGCATATTGGTTTCATCAATTTTTGCGTTCACATCATCAAGTTTATTTTCAAGCATAACAGACATAAAAAATATATTTGATGTCGTTCAACACCTTTAATTCTTCGTCGGGCATAAAAATCTCCCGAAATCAGTCAACCTTGAAAGTACCTGCCTCAATCTCATCAATCATAGCAAGACGCTTTAAGTGTCTGTCGCCCTCTTCGGGAGTATTGAGGAAAATTTCTGTAAACTTAACAGCATCTTCTTCGCTTGTAACTCTGCCGCCCATACAAAGAATATTTGCGTGGTTGTGTCTGCGTGTCATTTCAGCGCAAAATTCATTGCTTACAACTGCCGCACGAATACCCTTAACTTTGTTTGCTGCCATTGAAATACCGATACCTGTACCGCAACAAAGAATACCAAGCTCACATTCGCCGCTTGCTACTGCTTTTGCAACTTTATAGCCGTAAACAGGATAATCAACGCTGTCTGTGCTGTAAGTACCAAAATCTTTATATTCAATACCCTTTTCGTCAAGATATTTTTTAATTGCGCAGATAAGGTTATATCCGCCGTGGTCACATCCAAGTGCTAACATTTCTTTTCCTCCATTTTCTTTTTAAGTTCTCTTTCAGCCTGCGGCAGTCTTAAATACATCGGCATAAGTTCCGCAGCCGAAAGCACTTCTCCGTCATTAAATTTTTGTACAGCAATTTCTGCTGTTGATGACGCTCTTTGAAATCTTATACTGATTGGTGCGAGTTCAACATTTGGTAATAATTCTTTCATAGCATTATAGCAAAGCTCCGCACCGTCACCAACAAGTATAATTCTTTCGTCATAACTCTTAAGTTCTTCTGAAAGCTCGGCAACAGACAAAGCTCTGTCTTTGCAAAGTCTTTCAGGCTTTATGCCGTCACATTTGAAAAGCGCATTATAAACCTGCGAACAGCGAGCGTCCATAACAGAACAGATTATCCCATTTGCAGATTGCAAATTATACGCAAGGCTTTCAAGCGTCGATACCTCTATGCAAGGCAAATCATCGGCAAAAGCAAGTCCTTTAGCCGCTGCAACACCGATTCTTACACCCGTAAACGAACCCGGACCGCAGTTTACCGCAACGGCGGTAATATCTGTTGTCGTTAGGTTTGTGTTTGCAAGCAGACTTTCAACCATAGGCATAAGTGTTCTGCTGTGAGTAAGTTTTGTGTTTATAAAGAACTCACCTATTATTTTGTTTTCGTCACAAATTGCGGTTGACGCAGCTGTGGCGCTTGTATCTATCGCAAGAATTTTCATTGCGGATCAACACCTTCAATTTCAAAAATTCTGTCATCATCATTTTCGCCCTTACTGATTCTGATTTTAATACAATCGGCAGGCAAAGCCTCTTCAATATTCTCACTCCACTCAATAATGATTATACCGTTATCAATATAATCAAAAAATCCTGTGGAATACAAATCATCCCATGTATTTACACGGTACATATCAAAATGAAAAATATTATACTTACCCGAATATTCATTGACAAGAGCGAATGTAGGGCTTGAAACATTTTCTCCTGCACCGAGCGCACCGGCAAGTCCTCTTGTAAAGGCAGTCTTGCCCATACCAAGACCGCCAAAAAGAGCGATTACTTCCGTGCCGCACAACTTTTCGGCAATTTTTGCGCCGAGTGCCTCTGTTTCACGGGCATTATGAGTATTTACAGTAATCATCAGAATAAACCGTTAATTTTTCCTTCCTCGGTAACATCAATTTTCTCTGCCGACGGAACTTTCGGAAGACCCGGCATTGTCATAATATCACCTGTATATACAACTACAAATCCTGCACCGTTTGAAAGTGTAAGATTCTTTACTGTGATTTCAAAATCCTTTGGAGCACCAAGAAGTGTTGGGTCATCAGAAAGCGAATATTGTGTTTTAGCAATACAAACAGGAAGTTTTTCACCGCCGAGAGCCTGAATCTGCTTCAATGCCTTTTCGGCAGCCTTTGTATAGTTTACTCTTGAAGCGCCGTAAATTGTTTTTGCAATTTTGTCAACCTTTTCTTTGATTGTAAGGTCATCTGAATAAATAGGAGCAAAATCAGACGGCTTTTCGCAAGCCTCTACTACCTTTTTGGCAAGTTCTGTACCGCCTTCGCCGCCCTTAGAGAATACATTTGAAAGGGCAAAGTCTGCGCCCTTAGACTTGCAGTAGCTCTCAATAAATTCAAGCTCCTCTGCTGTATCTGTACCAAACTGGTTGATAGCAACTACAACGGGAACATTGTACTTTCTCATGTTATCGATGTGAACGCCAAGGTTTTCAATACCATTTTTAAGAGCCTCAAGATTCTCTGCAGAAACCTCTGTCTTAGGCACACCGCCGTTGTACTTTAACGCACGGCAAGTAGCAACAATAACTACGGCAGACGGCTTAAAGCCTGCATATCTGCACTTGATGTCAAAGAATTTCTCTGCACCGAGATCTGAACCGAAGCCTGCCTCTGTAATACAGTAATCGGCAAGTTTTAACGCAAGCTTTGTAGCACGAATGCTGTTACAGCCGTGAGCAATATTGGCAAAAGGACCGCCGTGCATAATAGCAGGGGTACCCTCGAGTGTCTGAACAAGGTTAGGTTTGATAGCGTCTTTAAGAAGAGCTGTCATAGCACCGTCAGCCTTGATGTCCTTTGCAAAAACAGGCTCGCCTGCATATGTATAAGCAATAAGAATATCACCAAGTCTTTTCTTTAAATCAGAAATATCGTCAGCAAGGCAAAGGATAGCCATAACTTCAGATGCAACAGTAATTATAAAGTGGTCCTCACGAGGAATACCGTTCACTCTGCCGCCAAGACCGACAACAATATTTCTCAAAGCTCTGTCGTTCATATCAAGACATCTCTTAATAAGAATCTGGCGAGGATCAATCCCGAGAACATTACCCTGCTGAATATGATTGTCAAGCATTGCACAGCAAAGATTGTTTGCAGAAGTAATAGCGTGCATATCGCCTGTAAAGTGAAGATTAATATCTTCCATAGGAAGTACCTGAGAATAGCCGCCGCCTGCAGCGCCGCCCTTAATACCAAATACAGGGCCGAGTGAAGGCTCTCTTAGAGCGATTACAGCCTTTTTACCAATCTTAGCCATAGCCTGACCAAGACCAGCAGAAGTAGTTGTTTTGCCCTCACCTGCGGGAGTTGGATTGATAGCTGTAACAAGAACAAGTTTTCCGTCCGGCTCATTTTCCAAACGATTGGCAAGTTCGTCTGAAAGTTTAGCCTTATACTTGCCGTAAAACTCCAGCTCATCCTCTTTAATTCCGATCTGTGCGGCAACCTCTTTAATCGGGAGTAAGGTCGCAGCCTGAGCGATTTCAATATCACTTAACATATTGAAAATACCTCCGTTCAAATATATTTCTTTAATTATAACAAAACTTTCCCCCTCTATTATTCCAATAAGAAAATATATTTTACAATAGAATATAAAATACTCGGGTTTAATTGCTGCAGATTAGGTAATGTTACTTTGATGTATTCAGTTACAACGGATACTGTTGCGTTTAAAATCCAATATGGATAGATTTATAGCTATTAAGACTGTTGCTCAAACAGCTATTGCAACCATATTTAAAATCCAATATGGATAGATTTATAGGTTTGCACATATAGCGCTGTTCCCCTCTGGCCGTGATTTAAAATCCAATATGGATAGATTTATAGTTTATTTCGTCCTCCTTAATCGCTCAAATATGACCATTTAAAATCCAATATGGATAGATTTATAGTCACCCGTGCCATCCCAGTATTTAAAATAATATACAATTTAAAATCCAATATGGATAGATTTATAGTTTTACATTTTAGCAACTCGTCTAATCTGAAACAAAATTTAAAATCCAATATGGATAGATTTATAGCTAAAGGTGTTTACTTTTGGATTTCTACAATAACCGCATTTAAAATCCAATATGGATAGATTTATAGCGCCTAAAAAGTTAAAATAATTAAAATCAAAAATAAATTTAAAATCCAATATGGATAGATTTATAGAGATTAATTGCAGCTATGCAGTTATACAGCTATGCATTTAAAATCCAATATGGATAGATTTATAGTTGCTTGACTGTTTGAACCGATACAGAGCGTTTAAATTTAAAATCCAATATGGATAGATTTATAGCCAAAAGCAAAATTAGTACCACCATTTTGAAAAGAATTTAAAATCCAATATGGATAGATTTATAGTCAATACAACAATTTGAAGTATAGTAAAATATTTTATTTAAAATCCAATATGGATAGATTTATAGGCCGTGAACTTGATTGCATTTTTCGTCATAGTCGAGATTTAAAATCCAATATGGATAGATTTATAGTGTAAATTCTATAATATATCAGCAGATTACATATTATTTAAAATCCAATATGGATAGATTTATAGATGCAAAATAACAAATCAAGAGTATATGAGTTACTTATTTAAAATCCAATATGGATAGATTTATAGTGATCACCTTCACAACCTTTTTGGTCAATCGGAAAATTTAAAATCCAATATGGATAGATTTATAGAAACTTTGATGTCTTACATTAAGTTTAACACGACTGATTTAAAATCCAATATGGATAGATTTATAGGACGATGTTATTTATTTGTATAGTTGTAATAAAAATATTTAAAATCCAATATGGATAGATTTATAGAAGTGTAGTGTATGCACAAATGGTGTCTTCGATAAATTTAAAATCCAATATGGATAGATTTATAGGCTCCACATGATATTGAAAGTATTACCGAGGGGCAAATTTAAAATCCAATATGGATAGATTTATAGTTAGTAATCAAGTTTTATCCCCCTCCCGCAAGTGCATTTAAAATCCAATATGGATAGATTTATAGATTAAAAAAAATTGTATCAAATGATGTGTTGCCAGCATTTAAAATCCAATATGGATAGATTTATAGAGTTTTAAACGAATTTAGAAAAATGTTATCTTGTTTATTTAAAATCCAATATGGATAGATTTATAGACAAGCCATTTTTAGCTTATTTACTGACTTTTACTTATTTAAAATCCAATATGGATAGATTTATAGTGACAAAAAAAGTAAAATCCAAAGTGCTTGAAATAAATTTAAAATCCAATATGGATAGATTTATAGATGGAGCCGAACTCCCAGCTATCTTTTAAAATATTATTTAAAATCCAATATGGATAGATTTATAGGTGTAACAAACCCTTGCAATGACGAAATTTTGTACGGATTTAAAATCCAATATGGATAGATTTATAGGATTTTATATTAGTAAACATAATTTCAAAAATACAATTTAAAATCCAATATGGATAGATTTATAGGCTACAAGCATAGCCAACCGTTGCGCCGTAATTTTCATTTAAAATCCAATATGGATAGATTTATAGCGCCGCTTTGCTGTATTTTTCCGTTTCGTTTTCTTTATTTAAAATCCAATATGGATAGATTTATAGTAATCGCCAATAAAAAATCCCTCTTCCGTTTTTAAATTTAAAATCCAATATGGATAGATTTATAGTATCTTAAAATTATATAACGATAAAACAATGCTAAAATTTAAAATCCAATATGGATAGATTTATAGGCTACAAGCATAGCCAACCGTTGC
>OIGD01000727.1_pt1 | contig 36260 bp, 12 predicted proteins | sample 1582211 | NCBI WGS metagenome assembly OIGD01 (sample SAMN04414078, study PRJEB24778) | human gut metagenome | material: faecal | host: Homo sapiens
CAGCGTGAGCCGGGTTTATCCCGGCGGCGGAATGGGGTGAAAATCCCCGCGAGACGGTCACTGTGATGCCGGTTTATTCGGCCAAGTCAGGAACGCAAGGTGCTGCTCCCGGGCCGCTGCCAGTACCGGGGCCGAAGCTGTTGCGAAATTGCTTCACCCGGCTGCTTTTTGGCAGCCGGGTGATTTTTTGTCGAGGCAGTACTGCCTCATGCTTTATGGAATAAAGCATGATACTGTGTTCAAGCCGACGGGGCGGGGGAGGACGGCAGACCTTTCCCGTCCCGCTTTCCAGGAAATTTTTTGCGCTATTTGTCGTTCCTTTCATGTTCCCGAGACCCGGGCCGTGCTGCAAAGGGTGCGGCCCGGGGGAGGGAAACAGGGGAGGGAATGTAGGATATTACGGATGTCCCTGTTGCGGTGCCCAAAATTTCTGCGCTGCCTTACGGCGGACGCTTGAAATTTTGACCGCGGCCACTCGCTCACCTCGCTTCATCCGCCACCGGCGGCGCTCGGATCGCTCCCCACGGGCGCGGTGCGCCCTCGCAATGACAAAAAGTGTGTGATTGCTTCGGCATTTACATAAATAAAAAGAATGAAAGGAAAAAGAAATGAAAAAAAGAATCATTTCTCTGCTGCTGGCGCTTATCATGGCGGTGTCTTTGCTGCCCATGAGCGTGCTGGCGGTGGAGAGCTCGGCGGAGCCGACGATTTCGGCGGACCTGCCGGCGGAGGTGGCGCTGCAGCCGGGTGACAATTTCACCCTCACCGTCACGGCGCTGGGGTCGGGTACGCTGAGCTATCAGTGGTACGCCAACACCGTCAGCGACTATGCAGGCGGCACCAAGATCAAGGGCGCGGAGAGCGCCACCTATGATGTGGCCACCGCCGTGGAGCAGGTGCTGTACTACTATGTAGAGGTGACCAACACCGAGGAGGGGAAGGGCCCGGCCACGGTGCGCTCGACTATCAGCAAGGTGACTGTGAGCAAGGAGGGCGGCGGTGAGGTCAGCGACACACCCCAAATCACCCTTGATGTGGTGGATGCGGAGGATGTGGTCCTGCCTTGGTACGCTACAACGCCTCGTGCTTTCGATATAGCTATACGCGACCTGGGTATGACCAAGGTTTCCTACCAGTGGTATAAGAACTCCCAAAAGAGCTACGAGGGGGCGGAGGCCATTCCCGACACCAACAGTACGCGGCTTACTGTTGGGGGCACCACAGTGGTGGGAACTTCTTACTACTTCTGCGTGGTGACCAACACCCTGGCGGACGGGTCCACCAAGACCGCCCGCTCCGCCATCGGCAGCCTGACCATCAAGGCCCCGGCGGAGATGCTTTTCGGTCTGGTGGTGGGACAGGAGCCTGTGGGCAAAGTCTACATCCGCGTGGGCGACAATGTACCCCTACGGGATGACCTGAAAAACGGCATGGGTGAGAGTATCACGGACCCCGGCCCCTACGGAGACCTGGTTATAAATCAAGGCACCTACAGAACGGAGTATATCTATCCATCCGACACTATGATGACCATTATCGCCCGGGCCTTGATCGAGGAAGGCCACCGGCAGGTGGGCGGCGAGAAGGGCTACATCAGCTCCATCATCGCCAACTATGGCACGGAGAACAGCGTAGAGCTCAGCGAGTTCCGCCGGGGCAAGGGCAGCGGCTGGATGGGCACCCTGAACGACTGGTGTACCAACCAGGGCTTTGACAAATATACCGTGGCCAAGGGGGATGTTAGAGACGGTGACAGCATTGATGTAATGTACACCACCGACTATGGCAACGACATCCACTGCGGCTTTGAAACCGCGGATGCGTCCCTGGCGTCTATGGATGTAGGTAGCTGGAAAACCTGGGATCTGACAAACAGCGGTGATGTATATGCTTATGAGGCGGTTGTTAATACTGACGGTACTACTGTGAAGGTACGGCCTCGTGCTTTGGAAAAGCAGTATAAGACCCGTGTATTTGTGGGGGACAAGGAGTATCGAGTGGGCGCAAGCAGCGAGCCTATTCCTTTTGAGGGTAATTCTCTGACAATCACGGTCAAGACTGTGCTGCCCGGCTCCTCCACTACGGCGGAGACCGTGGGCAAGACCTATACTTTTACCATTCTGCGGGACCAGCATATCCTAACCCAAAAGGGCGATGTGACGGTGGACCTGCTGCGCAAGGATGGGACTGTGATGCAGGAGGGCGTCGTTCCCAGCTTCACGGTGTGGAGCGGTGATTTTGCTACAAGTGTTTCGGCCTATACGGCGGACGAGAGCAAGAATATCACCGGCTTTGTGCTGCACCTGCCCAACCTGCCGGAGGGCGTGACGGGCCAGGTGATAACCTCTGGCGGCACCTGCTATGCCATTGAAAACGGCACGGCCACGGTGCAGGGGGAGCTGGCCCGGCACGGAACGATTTATTTCACCATTCAGCTCAATGCCAACGGCGGACGAAGTGAATACGAACTGCGGTTTGCTAAGCCTGCGGCGACCCTGGGCCTTAGCAAGTGCGGCTTTGCCGGAGGCAACCAGGCATATAATGCCGAGAATATCTACAACGGTCAGCCCGAGGGAACCATGTTCCAGGTGAATTCAATGGGGAAAGAGACCGGAGAGACCGGATTTGATGCCAACTGGTATGAGTACAATATCCATGTTACGGAAAAGATTCAAAACCTAAAATCCAACGGAGCCACAAGTATAAAGCTGTTGTCCTCGTCCATGGTGCAGGTTACGGTGAACGGCAAAGTACTTCTCGCACCGGCCAAAGCCATGGCTGGCATGGCTCTGGCCTCCCAGCTTATGACTGTCAAAAACCGCATTCAGTTGAGCGGCGAGAAAACAGACCTCTGCATCCGTATTGAAAACGCCAAGGACAGCACGGATGTGGTGACTTACACCTTCCACATCATCCGCCACTCTATCGAGGCTGCGGAGCTGGAGACTATGATCCAGGCTTTGCCCGAGGCAAAGTATTTTGTGTATGCAACAGACGAGGCATCGGTGCGCCAAGTCAAGAAATTGTACGACGAGTGCAAGGACGAGGTGAAGGCCCAGCTTTCCGACGGGGCCAAGGCTAAAATCGAGGCCCTGTGGGCCGAGCTGGAGCGGCAGTACCAGGCGGGTATGGACCTGGCCAGCGCCGTGTTGGCAGAGGTGAACAAGTATAAGGCCGACATCCCCAGTACCGCCACGGCGCTGACGGACGAGCTTTACGCCAAGTACGCCGACGCCATCCGCACCTCCGGCAAGCTGTATGACAAGCTCCAGGACTGGGCGCTGGTTCTGTGGACCAGTTCTGCCTCCAAGGAAAATTCCGTTCTGCAAAATGCGCTGAAGCTGCTGAACAAATACGAAACGGCCAAGGGCAGCACCATCGGCCAGGCCACGGATTACCTGGACGACTTCATGCTTACGGCCTCCGGGTTCAACCTGACCCTGGGCTCCGCTTGGAACGCCTATCCTGTGACCTTTAAGGATATTACTTATTCTAATACCAAGCTGGGCGGCGAGGCGGGCCTGCCCTGGAATGAGGCCGGGCGGCTGCGCTTTGAAATTGACGACCCCAGCATCTTTGAGATTCGGGAAGTGAAGAGCTTCTACGCCGACAAGGGCCTGGGCAGCAACGGCGAGGTGTACGAAAATATCCTCTACTACCTCATCCCCCTGAAGGAGGGCACCACCACCTTCCGGGTGACGCTGACGGACGAGGCGGGCGTGTTCTACGGCCAGACCCCGGAGACCATCGTCCATGTGAACAGCCCGGCGGAGGCCGCCGTGGAGAAGCTGGACCAAAAGCTCACCAACATCAAGAGCCTGCCCCGGACCAGCCAGTACGACATCCACTACTACTGGCAGGGCCAGGAGGGCGCACCCTTCACCTTTAAGGTAAACGGCGAAAATGCCAAGGTCTATGTGTGGGACTACCTGGGCGGCGGCAAGAAAACGGCCTATCCCGTAGCCGCGGACGGCACGGTGACGGTGCTGCTGAAGGACGGCTACAACCCCATTGAGGTGACGGCTGACTACGAGGGCAAGACCGTGACCCAGGTGTACGGTCTCAAGGGTAAGGTCATTGACTACACCCTGTCCAATGTGACCCGGCCCGGCCAGGAGCCCCGGCTGGGCGACACCGTGGACCTGAAGATCACGGGTCTGAGCGTGCCGGTCTATAAGATCTTGCGTATCTATAACCCCATGGGCCCGCACTTCGTGTATTTCACCGATGACCTGCCCCAGCAGTATATGCTGAACAGCAACAACGACCAGTATCATATCGGGTCTATGCGCATCGTGCTCACCGGATCGGGGACGATCAACCTAACGGGTGGATATATCTATGAGACCTGGATGGGCAGTAAGCTGGGCTCCGAGCTGACCCAGGGCAACACCGGCGAGATCGCGCCCCAGGAAGAGAATAATTTCTCCGTGCTGCCCGACCTGAGCTTCACCGTGGCCGACTACGACGGCTACACCGGCCAGGCGTGGATTAACACAGAGGTGGAGGGCGGCCCCGTGACCAAGGCCGGGAAGACCGTGACCATCAATATCCCCAACATTCCGGGGCTGGAGACGGTGGAGTCCAAGACGGTGCAGAACCCCTTGTCGGGCAAGGACGCCAATTTGACGCCCATCACCTCCATCACCTTTACCGTGCCCGCAGACACCCCCGCTGGGACTTATAAAATCTACGGTGGAACGGTGAAACTGCGGTGCGGCGATCCCAACTACACTATTGCAACAAAGTACCTCTATGAGCGTCAGATCCGGGATGTGGAGCTGACGGTGCTGCCGGAGGTGGACTACAGCGGCATCTACAAGACCACCGGCGACTTCATGGCCGCCCTGGGCACCCCCGGCGTGAACTCCACCGGCGGCGAATGGATGACCATTGGCCTGGCCCGCAGCGGCCGCACCGTGCCCGCCGGGTACTATGACAATGTGGTGAAATTTGTCCGGGAGAACGCCGACAAGAACGAGCGGCTGGATAGGAACAAGGTCACCGAAAACGCCCGTGTGATCCTGGCCCTGACGGCCATCGGTAAGGATGTCACCAATGTGGACGGCCATAACCTGCTCAAGGGCCTGGACAGCATGAGCTTCGTCAAAACTCAGGGAATTAACGGACCTATTTGGACGCTTATTGCTTTGGATAGCCATAACTATCCGACTATGGGCGATGTGACCCGGGAGAAACTAATCAAGACCATCCTGGGCGCGGCACTGGAGGACGGCGGTTGGGCCATGAGCGGCACCAAGGCTGATCCCGACATGACCGGCATGGCCATCCAGGCTTTGGCACCTTACTACAAGGACAACCAGGCCGTGAAGGAGGCCGTGGACAAGGCCTTGAATGTGCTCTCCGGCCTGCAAAAGGACGACGGCGGCTTTGGCAGCTGGGGCACTGTGAACAGCGAGAGCTGCGCACAGGTCATCGTGGCCCTGACGGCCCTTGGCATCGACCCCACCTGCGACAGCCGCTTCGTGAAGAACGGAAAGACCGTGATGGATGCGCTGGCGGGCTTCTATGTGGACGGCGGCGGCTTCAAGCATGTTGCCGACAAGGGCCGCGACGGCATGGCCACCGAGCAGGGCTACTACGCCCTGGCGTCCTATTATCGCTATCTGAACGGCCAGACCCGGCTCTATGACATGAGCGATGTAACCATTCAGACCGGCAGTGGCACCGTAACCCCCGGCGGCGATAATAGCGGCAACGGCACCAACAACGGCGGCACCCCCGCCACCGGCGATACCGGCGTGATGCTGTGGGTCGTGGCTCTGCCCGTGGCAGCGGTCGCAGCAGCCTTCGTGCTGAAGCGTAAAAAGCGGGAGGAGTAAGCTAAAAGCAAAATCTTTCGCAGAATAATAAAATAAAGCCCCGGGGCCTCCTGCAATGCAGGAGGCCCCTCAGTCTGTCAAAGAACCCCTGCTTTCACGCGGCGAAAGCAGGGGTTCTTTGACAGACTGGCAAGGCGGCAGAGGACATCCTCTGCCGCCTTGCGTAGTTTTCGTGGCATATTGTGATACGGTCAATATTATCATCCATGCTTGTTTGTAAGACCTTCTATTGAGCGAATGGCCTCTTTTTTTGCAGATAGAGTTTTTATCCCATAGCCGGATTGATGAACTTTTTTGGCAAAGTCCGTGATATATTCCCCCTGCGCTTTTCGTTGACCTGGATATATTTATATCGTAATTGAACGAGCGATACTATCGGGAAATATCCAAAAACTATAGGACGTGTGGAGAGTTGGTCTCTATCAGGAGCCGGACGGCACATCGTTGAGAAGCATTTTTCGGAAATGCTTTGCGGCAAGACTCAGGGGCTGATTTTTCCGTTGAAACAGATAAATGCTGCGCGGCGCAATAGGTTTATCCAGCGTGATCGGGTAAATGCCGGTAAGCTCCGGCGAGCCGAAGAGCATTTCGCGGGGAACAAACCCAATGCCAAGATTGCCGCAGACCACGGGGGGAATCTGGTCGATAGTCTCAACCTCCACATCCGGGCTAAAGGGGAGACCACGGCGGAGGAAAAGCCCGGAATAAAAATCGTGAGAGGAGGTTCCTGCTGCAAGGCAGACGATGGGATACTCTGTGAGCCTGGCCAGCGTCACCGGGCCCTGCATCAGCGCGGGAAAGGCGGACCCGCAGATCGGGACCTCTTGAATTTCACCGACCCACTGTTTTTCAAGCGAATCCGGAACAACAGTCCCCTCGGATACCACCGCAAAATCGGCAAGGCCGTTTTGCACGGCGGAAAGGCCCTGCGGCGTTGAATTATTTGTAAGATAAATGTGGACATGGGGGTATTGCCTGCGATATCGGGAGAGCACGCGCAGAAGGCAGCCCTGCAGAGCAAGACCGCTGGCTGCGATGTGTATGCTGCCGCCGGCCAGGCTCTGGTCGGAAAGCAGCTCTTCCTCGCCGGCCTCAATGATTTCAAAGGCGACGGCAATATGCGCGTAGAGCTTTTCGCCCTCCGGTGTGAGGCGCACGCCCTGGGACGAGCGGAAAAACAGGACGCAGTGCAGCTCCGCTTCCAGCCGCTTGATGATCCGGGTCACATTCGGCTGGTTGTTATAGAGAGCGGCGGCAGCCTGTGAAAAGCTTTTATACTTTGCGGCATAGTAAAAGACACGGTAGCTGTCATAGCTGATGTTCATATCGGGACTCCTCTGTGAAATGAGATATATAAAATCCATATAGTATACGAGCTGCAGATAAGGTCTCGCGTAGAAGCGGCACAAAATAAGAATATACCAGAAATCCGGGAAAATCAAATCTTTTTCAGTGAAAAGCACCGGGATGGAGAGCAATATCAAAATCATATACCATACATATCAAAAAAGCATTTTTCTTGTGCTCTGGAAGTCACTATAATACATGCGTCAGACAAATTGGACAAACAAAGGAGCAAGGAAGATCATGGCTGCACAGATCCTGGCAATTTGCATTTTTATTGGTATGTTTCTTATGATCATTCTGGATAAATTCCAGCGGCACCATATTACTCTGGTGAGCGGCGCGCTGGTACTGGTGTTGGTATTCGGCGTCTGTATGCACTCCGCCGATGCTATTTGGAAAACGCTGAATCTAAGCTGTATTTTCACACCGGGATTCTGGTATGGTCCATCGGGCGAGGGAAGCTTCGGTATCAACTGGTCTACGATTTTCTTTATTGCCGGCATGATGATCATGGTGGAGGGGCTTGGCAAGGCCGGATTTTTCCGGTGGCTGTGTCTGTCGCTGGCAAAACTGGTGCACTATCGGATCGTGCCCCTGCTGCTCTGCTTTATGACGCTTTCCGCTGTGCTGTCCATGTTCATCGACAGCATTACCGTGGTGCTGTTTCTGGCAACGGTCACGCTGGAGCTGGCGCAGACGATGCACTTTGACCCTGTGCCGATGATCCTTTCGGAGATATTCTGTGCGAACCTGGGTGGAGCGGCTACCATGTGCGGGGATCCACCCAATATTATCATCGGCACCTCTCTTGACTATACATTTTTCGATTTTATATCCAATACAGGTGCGGCAGCGGCGATCTGCTTTGTGCTGATCCTGGCCTATTTTACGGTCTGCTTCCGCAAAAAACTTCTGCAGGCGGAACGTGAAAACGGCGCCATCACCTGCCCGCAGCCGGGGACCGCTATTACAAACCGGGCAGCATTTCTGGCCAGTGCGGGTGTATTCCTCTTGGCGGTGATCCTGCTGGTCACGCATGCGATGACGGAGCTTTCCGTTGCCTGCATCGGCGTGCTCGTGGCGGCATTGACGCTGCTGGTCGCGTGCCTTACGAACGGAAAGCAGACCGTGGCCGAGATCATAAAGGCTGTGGACTATAAAACGCTGCTGTTCTTTGTCGGACTGTTTGTGTTGGTGTCCGGGCTGGAGGAGACCGGCGTGCTGGACATCATTGCACAGTTCATCACGGCGGTCAGTGGTGGGAAGCCGGCCGTCATTGTGGTGATCATCCTCTGGGTCTCTGCGCTTACCAGCGCATTTGTGGACAACATTCCTTTTGCCGCAACGATGATCCCGGTGATCCGTTCTATTGCCGCAGCCAGCGGTATTGATTTGGGCGTGCTGTCGTGGGCGCTGTCCCTTGGCACGGATTTTGGCGGCAATGCGACACCCATCGGCGCATCGGCCAATGTTGTGGGTACCTCTGTGGCGGCAAAGGGAGGCTATCCCATCGGATGGGGCCGCTATTGCAGGTATTGCGCGGGTGCGACAGTGCTGGTCATAGCGGTATCTACGGGATATCTGTTCCTGCGTTATTTATGAGACCTAAAAATATTCCGAAGCCTATTGCAATTAGCACCACATTTCGATATAATACTTGTAAACATGAAAAATATTGCGTAAAGATGCAGCCATCGGCCAAGGCCGACGATGGAACAGGGTGAGAGTCCCTACGAGCGGGTCACTGTGATGCCTGGTAAACCGGATAAGTTAGATACATCGGACTGCATTAAGGTTCCTGCCCATACCGGGAAGCTAAGCTTTTTAAATGAAAGGCGATCCGCACGGCAGGCTGTCGTGCGGATTTTTTCGTTAGGAACCTGATTTCCGCTTTCGGGGTCCCTTGTCCCCTGGTGATATAGCAAAAAATATGAGGTGAGAAAGAAATGAAAAAGGGAATTGCGTGGCTGCTGGCGGTTGTGCTGCTGATAGGGCTGCTGCCTTTGTGGGCTTTTGCCGAGGGCGGCGAGCCTGAGGGCGACGGAACAAAGCAGACCCCCTACCAGATCGCTGATGCCGACGATCTGCTGGCCTTTGCACAAAGCGTCAGCGAGGGGCAGACGGACGCCTGCGCGGAGTTGATAAACAACATCGACCTCACGGGTCGTGACTGGACGCCCATCAAGGCCCCGTCCGAACAGTACTATGAAGGCACCTTCGACGGCCGTGGCTACACGGTGACCATTGATGTCACCGTGGACGAAAACTGGGACAGCAGCAATCAGGTCGGCTTGTTTGACGACATGAAAAACGCCACAGTCAAGAATATCCGCATGGCGGGCAAGGTAACGGTGACGCAGGACTATTATGATGTGAACCTCTGCTACGGTACCGTTGCGGCAACCATGAACAGAAAAAATACCATTGAAAACTGCAGTTCCACGGTGGAGTTTTCCATTGGCGCCGGTTCTACCGGTGTGGGCGGCATTGTGGGCTATGTGTATGGGGATGGAAACGAGATCATCGGCTGCGCCAACCACGGCTCCATCACTGGCACGTTTGAAGATGATATGAACGGCTACGGCGGCATCGTGGGCTGGACGGACGCCGAAATTACGCTGAAATACTGCTACAACTCTGCCGCCATTCATGCTTCCGGTGATGGTGTGGGCTATGCCGGCGGACTTATCGGTGTGGGATACGGCACGCCCACCATCATCGGCTGCTACACCTCCGCCTCCACGGAGCATAATAATCCGACTCTGAACCCCAACTGGGCTGCATGTACCGGCAGTATTACCTCGGATTATGCCGCCGGCGATTTCTTCGGCACGGCAGGCGAGATCGGCAGAGATCTGGCGCATAATATGACCTATTGCGGAACCATTGAGGGCGAAAACGGCCTGAATCTCTATGACTTCCATGACGATAACGGCGAATATCAGATCCAGCGGGCATGGGATCTCAGCGAAAAGGTTGAGGATGCTTTGGAGTGGCTCAACGGCTCGGAGGGCGAACACTATGTCGCTTCCGACGAGATGGGCGACGGCTGGCCGGTGCTGGCTTGGGAGCTGGTGAAGCCGGTTTCTCAGGACACCGAGCAGGGCAAGGCTCTGGCTGCCGCCAAAAAGCTCTTTGACGACGAGAAGGCCGCTGCTCTGAAGGCGCTGGACGAGGGCAAGACCATCGACGGCAAAAAATATGTGGGCATGACCACCTATCAGTGGCGCAAGACCAGCACCTCCGACTACTATCGCTACAGCGATGAAAACTGGGCGCTGCTGGAGGGATACTATAACACCGCCAAGGCGGAGCTTACCGCCTGCGTCTTCACGGAGCCGGAGGGCTGGGAGACCATGGACCCCGCCACCATCACCGCCGACGGCGAGCGCCAGCGCACCGAGGCCAATATGACTGCCCGGGCCGAGGAGGCGCTGCTGGATATGGACGCGGTGCTGACCATCGCCCGGCAAAAGACCTTTGACGGCACTAAACTGCGCACCCAGCAGGAATTCTATGGCGTATACAGAAAGCAGTTCTATGCCCTGGATACCGACCGGGGCCTTGTGAGCGCCGTGTGGCACGAGCTTACCGCCGACGCCCTGCGTGAGCTGGATATCCAGAGCGAGAAGCTGGACGTGACCCTGCAGCAAGGTCTTGCGGCCATGGGTGAGGCCAAGACCGAGCGCCAGCTGGCCGCCGCCTCCGAAAAATGGACCCAGGCACTTTTGGCCGTGCTCCAGGACTATTCCGTTCCGGACATCGACTCCGGCGTGCAGGATAAGTGGGACGGCACCGCCAAGACCCAGCCCTCCGGCAGCGGCACTCAGGACGATCCCTATCAGATCGGCACCGCTGCCCAGCTTGCCTGGTTTGCAGATAAGGTCAACGGTACCAAGAGCAGCTCCCGGGCCTGCGCCGTCCTCACGGCGGACATCGACCTGAACCGTCAGGATTGGACGGCCATCGCCGTCAATAAGTCCTATCCCTATCTGGGCACCTTCGACGGCCAAGGCCACATCATCCACGGTCTGTTGAGCGCCCCCGAGGAGGGCAGCGCCGTCCAGGGCCTGTTCGGCTACATGGGCCGTAATTACAGCGACCCGTCTGTTTATGGCACGGTGAAAAATGTAAAGGTGGCGGGCCGCATCCGCCTTACCCAGGGCAGTGGCTCCGGTCTCATTGCTGCCAGCAGCGCAGGCGAGATCTATAACTGTGAGGTCTCCGCTTTTCTGGGCACCTGGAAGGGCATCGGAAATGTGGGCGGCATCGTAGGCTCTGTTGACGGCGGCTCCGTGGAAAACTGCCGGGCCTACGGTCTGTTCCTGGCCTCCAATGAGAGTGGCTACAGCGGCTCCATGATCGGCAGCATCGGCGGCATCGTTGGCAGCATCGGCAGCACCGAGCCCAAAGAGGGCTGCCTGGTCCGCTACTGTGAAAATAACCTTACCATCCGCGGCTATGAGCCCAGCTACCTGGGCGGCAGGGGCGATGCCGTAGGCGGCATCGCGGGCCTTATCAGCAATACCGCCAAGATCCGTGAGTGCGTCAATAACGCCGAGGTCTGGGCCGGCTCCTATGTGGGCGGCATCGTGGGCAAGGTGGCCGAGAGTGCCGACGCGCAGATCGCTTATGTTACCAATAACGGCCCTGTGCGCAGCTCCTCCGGCTTCAACCTGGAGACCCGCGGCGCCGGCGGTATCGTGGGCTTTTCCGGAGACAAGGCAGCCCTGGATCTGAGCTGCGCCTATAACGCTGGAGAGGTCTTGGGCGAGACCAATCGCAATCAGTATAACGCTGCCTATGACTATTCTGCCACCGCTCCCGCTACCGGCGGCATCATCGGTAACTGGCGCAGCGGCAGCGTCTCTCATGCCCAGAGCAGCAGCTCCGATAACACCCTCTGGGGCTATGCTGCGGCTTTGGGCACCAACAGTGAAGATGCTGCCAAGGTGACCCAGCTCACGCCCACCGTCTGCGTCAGCGGCGGCAGTTGGGATAAGCTCACCACCACCCGTACCCTCCTGTATAAGCTCATCCGCATCGGCTATGACCGGGACGACCGGTATAAGGTCTATGGCGACCAGAGCGCCCTGTATAATGCCGCCGTCATGGACGGCGTGCGCCGGATCGAGCTGGCGGAGGATACCGCCGCCGCCCTGCAGGAGGCGGAAAAGGCCCTGGACGCCGTTCCTACCCAGCTGCAGGCGGCCAAGCTGGCTCTGAAGGCAGATATGCAGGCCTATGCGGACGAGAATATTTACGATAAGGACGAGCAAAAGCAGCTTCATGAGCTGCTGGTCCAGGCCAACGCCCAGGTGGACGAGGCCAAGGACCTAAGCGCCGTCAGCGACCTGCGCATTACCTACCTGGGCAGCGCCAGCACCGACGGCAGGCTCAACGAGATCGTCACCTATCCTGTCAAGGCTGCCAACAGTCTGTATAACGAGTTTATCTACGAAAAGACCTATTTCCAGGCCGACATGGCCACCCTGATCTGTGCCCATGAGAGCTGGAAGCTGAAGCTGAATACCGCCACCTCCTTCGAGATGGTTGAGCAGATCTATGCCGAGGCCCGCAAGGCCCTCAAGGAACTGACCGACGGATTCACCCCCGGCGAGACCGCCCCCGATATGGACCAGGCTGCCAGGGATGCTTTGGCTCTGGCTCGGACCCAAGTGCTGGAGGCGCTGTCTGAGCGGGAGAAGAGTTATACCGATAAGCTGACTGCGCTGGTAGGAGATGTAAACACCTTGCCGGCAAAGTGGCAGCAGACCATTCAGAACCGCTTGACCTCTGCCACGGATGCGCTGCACACCGCCGCTGCCCCAGATCTGAGCGGCGTGACGGCCTATGACGAGCTGCAAGCCCTGCAAAGCCGTCACCTGCGCAAGCTGGACGGCATTTGTACCCAGGCGACCACAGATCTGACGGAGCTTCTGGCCTCCGCCCGCAATACGGGCGCCTGGGACGGCGCTACAAAGACCCAGCCCGAAAAGGGCACCGGCACCAAGGACGATCCCTATCAGATCGGCACCGCCCCGGAGCTTGCCTGGTTTGCAGACAAGGTCAATACCGGCAGCATCTCCGCCTGTGCCGTGCTTACCGCCGACATCGAGCTGGGCTACAGCGAGTGGACACCCATCGGCATCCGCACCAACTATAACAGCGCCTTCCGCGGCGTGTTCGACGGCCAGGGCCACACCGTCTCCGGCCTGTATATTACCCGGCCCCACAACGGCTATGTGGGTCTGTTCGGCAACACCCTCGGAAATACAGAGATCCGTAATGTCACCGTTTCCGGTGAGATCACGCTGAAGGATGTGACGCAAACCGTGTATGTGGGCGGCCTGACGGGCCAGGCCTATTCCGGCGAATACAGCGGCTGCGTCTCCCGCGTGAAGATCACCGGCGACGGACTCAGCAGTCAGAACAGTATGAACTCCGGCTTCGGCGGCGTGATCGGCAGCCTCCAGGGCGACGGTCAGCTGACAGACTGCCGCTTTGAGGGGAGTCTGTCCGTTACCGTGACCTCCACCCAGTATCTGGGCCGCGGCACCGGCGGCAATCGCGGCGGCGTGGGCGGCATTGTGGGCTATATCTATGGCGGCAGCCTGACCCGCTGCGTCAATAGCGCCGCTGTCACCGTGAACAAGGCCTCCGGCGTAGGCGGTATCACCGGCGCTGCCAGCGGCAGCTACAGCAAGGATAAGGTCACCCGACTCTATCAGTGTGTGAACACCGGCCATATCTCCAACGATACGGGCTTTGCCATCGGCGCGGGCGAGTACCCCGCCGGCGGCGTGGCCGGCATCCTGGGTGTGGCGGATACCTACGGCCAGATCGTCGTCGACTCCTGCTATAACACCGGCACCGTCTCCGGCGGCATCATCGCCGGCGGTATTCTGGGCGGCGAGGCCGGCAGCTACAGCACCAAGACCACCTCCAACGGCAGCGGCAATAAGGAGCTCGTTGTCCGCAACTGCTATAACGCCGGCACTTTGGACACCGGCACCGCCGTGGACAGAATGGGTGCCCTGGCGGGCTATCCCATTGCCGGCCAGTACCGCGATGCTCTCTATGTCCTCCAGGGCTCCGGCCGCATGACCATGGGCTGGAAGAGCAGCCAGGGCGACCGGATCACTACGCTGGGCACCTTGGCGGCGGATATGTTCCCCGACCTTACGGAGAGCATTGCGGACCTCAACGGCGGCTATCCCATTTTCTCCTGGCAGCTTTTGCTGTCTGACAGCCGCGAGTCTATTCTTGCCTATCTGAACGAATATTACCATACCCGGGTGGAGGAGATCCTCTCCGCCGACCAGCGTACCCGGATAGAGGCTCTGCTGCAAGCCACAGCGGATACCGTCCGCACAGCCGACCAGGCCCAGACCATCATCGACGCCTACCATGCGGCCCTGGCCGCCATGGACCCGGATAAGCTCCTGGATGCGGCTCGCGGGGCGGCTATGGAGCTGCTGGATAAGGCCTATGAGTCGGCCAAGGCAGCCTACCCCTATATTGAGGCCGGCCTCACCGAGAGCTACCGGTCCTGCCAGGTGCAGATTCGCCAGAGCTCCAGCTATACCCGCGGCCAGGCCGTAGTTGATGGTTTCTGTGCCCAGGTGGTAGACCTGCTGGTGGCCGATGCCCGGGGTGCGGCGGTAAAGTTGCTGACCCAGAAGGCCGAGACCATCCGGAGTGCCTACGAAGTCCTTACTCCGGCCCAGCAGGCTCTGATGGAAAACTATGGAAAGCTCTCCCAGATCCAGGCCCTGTCCGATCTGTATGCCAAGGATCTGGACCTGCTGCGGCAGTGGGGCCGGGAGGATGCTGAGGCCTACGAGGATCTGGCCCAGCAGCTCCAGACGCTGAATGAGACCGCCCAGGAGACCCTGGGTAACTGCACAAATCAAGAGGCCCTGGCCCCGGTACTGGATGGCTACTGCGCGGATGCGGCCAAGCTGCTGCTGACCGATGTAGACTTCACCAGCGGAACCACCACCCTGCGCCAGCTGGAGGATGCGGCGGACCGCCTGGAGCGCACACGCAAGGCCCTCGACGGGCTCAGCGAGACCCAGCGTAAGCTCTTCGGCGAGGAGAGCATAGCTGCGCTGGAGAGCGCCGAGACCCTCCTGGCCGTGTATAGAAAGGCGGACCAGACACTGCGGGATTGGTCGGCGGAGGATAAGGCGACTTACCCGAAGCTGGCCGCCGCCCTGGATCGGCAGCTGGCAGAGTCTCTTGCGGCTCTGGACGCCTGCACCGATAAGGACGGCGCGGCCCGGGAGCTGAACCGCTACTGCGCCAAGATCGCCGACCTGCTCATCGACCAGATCGGCGCCCTGTCTCCGGAGCCTACGGAGGAGTCCTTGGCCGCAGTGCGCCAGGCTGTGCGCCAGGCCCAGGACTATTATGACAAGCTCACTCAGGAGCAGAAGCAGTATGTAACGGGTCTGGATAAGCTCACCGCCGCCGCGGAATACTGCGCCACGGCCACGGTGAAGAAACCCGACCAGGCCGGTGGCTCCCAGGGCGGCACCGGTGGCAGCGTCAACACGCCCGCCGCGTCGGACGCCGACGCCGTAAAGACGGTCACAGATCTGATCCGCGCCATCGGTCAGGTGACTCTGGAGCGCAAGGATGCCATCGAAAAGGCCCTGGAGGCCTACGATGCTCTGACGGATGCCCAGAAGACGCTGGTATCCAAGGAGGACAAGACCCTGCTGGATAATGCTGTTGCCGCCTATAAGGCGCTTCTGGATGCCCAGAATACCGCCCAGGGCGATACCGCGACGGATCCCGGGAGGAATGACGATGGGCAAAGCAGCGCGGCCTTTGACTGGACCATCGTTTGGACCGTTTTGGGCATCCTGGCCGCCGCAGCCGTGATCTTCGGCCTGTCCAGATGGTTCCTGGCAGCTAAACGCAATAGAGAGAAAAAGTAATCATGCGACCGAAACAGGAGAAGGGCATTTGCCTTTCTCCTTTCGGTGGTATATCCCTTGGGAGGTGTGACATTGAAGAGAAAACTGGAACCGCTTTTGCGAGGGGGTCTGGCGCTGCTTTTGTGCCTTGTCACCATCTTGTTGGCGGCGAATATACAGGCGGGGCAGCCCCGGCGGCAGCAGCAGGATCCAACCTCCCGGATGCTGCTGTCCGACGCGGACATTTTATATGACGCCGACGGCGTTTCCCGCTTTGACGGCACCGACAACCAGCCCACAGACCAGAATGAGGACACCTCTCAGGATCAGCCCCCCGAGGAGCGGGACGACGACCTTGTTTCCACCCCCGATCAGCCGGACGATGACCCGTCGGAGGCTCCCTCCGACAGCGCCGGCCGCACGAATATCGGCGATCTGCTGGACATCACCGGCCCCGGCGGCGGCTCCGGCGGGCAGACCCCGTCCCGGGAGCCGGGAAAAGAGGACGGTGGCTCCCAGGTAGGGGACCCGGACCGCTATTTTGAAACCAGCATCATAAACGGAGATGTGGTGGATTATGAAAACTATACCTTCACCATTCGCCATCTCAAGCCCCTTTTACAGGTGCGGGGCATTACGGTGCTGGTGAACGGCCAAGAGTATTCTTTCCGGGCCAATGCTTCCAGCCTGCTGGTGCGCTTGGAGGAGGGAAGCAACACCATCGTTGTCCGTGTGTCGTACTACGACGGCACACAGAACATCCTGGCTTCCCGCTCCTATACCGTCCGCTACAGCCCCGCCGGGCAAACGGTGATTGTTGCCTATCGTAAGCAGGATAATACGCCCCTGAGTCAGATCCATACCACGGCGGAGGGCAGCCTCAGCTTCGTGGCCTACGGCCTGCGGGACGGCAGACAGCTGCGAGCCTCCGTGCGCCTCAACGGCAAGACCATCCAGTCTGCCACCAGCGCCTTTACTGCCGCACTGCAATTTGGCGAAAATGTGTTGGAGGTCAGCGTAAATGACCGCACCGGCAGCGCTTCGGAGACCTTCTACATCTGCTATCAGGCGGACGGCTTCAAAATTACCACCAGCTTTTGCAGCACCGTCATCGACAATGATACCAAGCAGCCCCAGCACATCAGCGAGGAGCTGCCCCTGTATCTGGATAATGAGGAATTCCGCTTCCGCTTCTATGTGAATCAGGAGACGGGTCGGGAGGAGATCACCCAGGTGCGCTATGCCGACAAGCTGGTGAAGACCGGGGCTGACGGCTGGTATACCGTCCAGGTGGACACCCGCCACCCCCAGTATCTGGTGCTGCGCTATGTGGACGCCGATGGAGTCCGCCAGAGCTATAAGTGGACCGTGCGCTTCCACCGCAATCCCGGCAACACCCCGCCGGATAAATATCCCACCATTTCCGCCACCATCGAAGTGGGCAGTGAGATCCTGGGCCTGGAGGACGGCATTGTGCTCAAAAGCCCGGACGTCATCACCATTGTGGACGCCAGGAGCTGGAACAACGAACAGCTCTATCTTAATGACTATGTGGTCTCCGTCAATGGCCGGGTCATCGCTTCCCCCTGCAGCCAGAGTGGCGCTACCTTCGGCTATAATACCTATCTCACTCAGGAGGGTGCCAACACCATCACCATCACTGCCACGGATAAGGACGGCTACACCGCCACCCGCAGCTGGACGGTGTACTATGAAAAGGGCGATGTCACCGTCACCGTCAGCGTGGAGGCCACCACCGTGGGCCTGGGCTATCTCATCCCGCCCACCCAGGTCACCGTGCCCGGGGGAACGGATGTCATGTCCATCGTCCTGGACCTGCTGGAGAAAAACGGATATACCCACACCGGCGGCAGCGACTATCTGGCCTCCATTGCCAAGCCTGGCATCAATAATGGCTATCACATTGACCCCGAGCTGATGGACCTGATCATCACCGACGGCATGGACGCATTCGGCGCGAGCCGGGATCCCAAGCCCGGATCCATGGATTCTTTGGGCGAGTTTGACTATTACCGCTGGTCGGGCTGGATGTTCTCCTATAATGGCAGATACCCCGGCTACAGCATGAGCGCCTGCAAGCCCCAGGACGGCGCTGTGATCCGCCTGCGCTACACCCTGGCCCTGGGCAAGGACATCGGCGGCTTTTCTGCGGCACTGGGCAGCGGCTACGGACAGACCAGCGGAAACTACTATAAGGAATGGTAAAGGAGAGACCTATGAACAGCAATGTCAGTAAGATACTCACAGAGGTACACAAGGTCATCATCGGCAAGGATGAGGTTTTGGAAAAGATACTCATGACCCTGCTTTCCCGGGGCCATGTGCTGCTGGATGATGTGCCGGGCACCGGTAAGACCACGGCAGCTCTGGCCTTTCACCGGGCGCTGGGTCTGCGCTACGGGCGCATCCAGTTTACGCCGGATGTCCTCCCGTCGGACATCGTGGGCTTCTCCCTGTATCGCAAGGAAACAGGTGACTTTGTATATCAGCCCGGCGCGGTTATGACCAATCTTCTCCTGGCTGACGAGATCAACCGTACCTCCAGCAAGACCCAGGCGGCCCTGCTGGAGGTGATGGAGGAGCGCCAGGTCACAGTGGACGGTGTCACGCACCCTCTGCCTGCGCCCTTTGCCGTTATCGCCACCCAAAACCCCGTGGGCTCGGCAGGTACGCAGCTCCTGCCCCAGGCCCAGCTGGACCGCTTCATGGTCTGCCTGGAAATGGGTTATCCCGACTTTGACAGCCAGGTGAATATCCTGCGCGACCGCCAGCAGGAGGATCCGCTGACCCAAGTGGAGACGGTCTCCTCGGCGGAGGAGCTGCTGCAAATGCAGCAGCAGGCCCAAAGTGTCCATATGGACGATGCGCTTTTGGCCTATGTCACCCGTCTGGCCGAGGCCACACGCACGCACCCATTGGTGCTTCTGGGCGTCAGTCCCCGCGGCGCCCTGGCTGTGTGCCGTATGAGCAAGAGCCGCGCCTTTATGTATGGGCGGGACTATGTGCTGCCGGAGGATGTGCAGGCGGTGTTTGCGGATGTCTGCGCCCACCGTCTCATTCTCGCCCCCAAGGCGCGGATTGCCGAGACCACCGCCGCCGACATCCTTGCTGAGCTTTTGCAGCAGGTGCGCCGCCCCGATCATATTTAAGTCATGGCCAGATATCGAGTTTTGTTTGGCCTGTGGCTGGCGATTTGGCTGGTGCTCTGGGCTTTGGGTAAAAATGCCATGCCGCTGTGTGTTCTGCTGGGGAGCCTTGTGGCCGCCATTGCAGAGCTTGCCTGTACAGCCCTGGCCGCTAAGCACCTTCGACTATCTCTCAGCGCGCCGCTCTCTGTGCAGAAGGGGGAGGAGGTATCCGTTTGCGTGCAGGTGGAAAACACAGGCCTTTTCAGCCTGGCCACCCTGTCGGTACAGGTTTGCTGCCGCAATCTTCTCACGGACGAGCGCAGCTGCCGAGCCTTGCGTATTTCTGCCCCTGGGCGCCAGAGGCAAAGCGAGGTGGTTACCTTTGCCGGACTCCGCTGCGGCAAGCTGGAGTTGACCTTGCCGGAGCTGCGAGTCTATGACCTGTTTGGCCTGTATGGGCGGCGGGTGGCGGAGAATGTACGCACATTCAGTCTTGTGCTGCCGGAGCTTTATCCGGTGCAGCTGCAAACAGGCGAACGCACTACCCCGGATTTTGACAGCGATGAATACTCTATGCGTCACCCCGGGGACGATCCCAGCGAAACCTTTGCCCTGCGGGAATATGTCCCCGGTGACCGGGTTCGCAGCATTCATTGGAAGCTCACGGAAAAGACCGGCGATGTCATCGTGCGTCAGCTGGGCCTGCCCGTAGATCATTCCATTCTCCTGCTCCTGGATAACAGCGCCCCCGAGGCATGTACTCCCGCTGACAAGGAATCCTTGGGTGAGCTGACGGCTTCGGTATCCGCTGCCCTGTGCGCGGCTGGCCTTACCCATCATATCGCTTGGTATGACCGGAATCAGGATGCCGTATCCTCCGTTCCCGTGGAGGGGGAGGACACGCTGACACCGGCCCTGGCAGAGCTGCTGGCGGCCCGTATCGTGCCGGACGAGCAGACGGTTTTGGAGCATTTTGCTCAGTGCGGAGGCTCCTTGGACTATACCCATGTGGTGCTTTTGACCCTGCGTCCGGAGCAGGAGCCCATCCCCGAAGGGGAGAGCGGACCCTTGTTCACCGTGGTACCCTGCGGCGCGGCGGTAAGCAGAGAGGAGGGGGTTTACCTTGCGCTTTAAGTTTATTGCCCAGCGCCTGCGTGCATATCTGCCTCCGGTTCTGTTGGCGGCGGCGCTGATCTGGCTGGTGGCTGATGCCTTCCTCCCGGAGCAGAGCGCACTGCTTCCCGTGACTGTGGCAGCGGCTGCCGCAGCCAGTACGGCGCTTACCCGGGGCAAGTGGCGCACGGCAGCTTACACCTTTTGGCTGCTTGGCTGCCTTTTGGCTGCCGTCCTTTTTTGGCGCGCAGCTTCGGAAGGCTTTGCCTTGCTCATAAACGGTGTGCTGGATGTTTGGAAGCATATAGCCGCCCGAAACACAGACTATTTTTCCGTTTCCGGCGAAAACGGCCCTGTTTTTTTTCTGTGCCTGCTGGGGGCGGTGCTGGGTGTGGGGAGCGCAGACCTTATGCGCCGCCGCAGCGCTGCGGGCTTTTGGATCCTTACGGCGGTGCTTGGGCTGCTGGGCCTTCTGCTTGCGCCGCAGCTCACCGCCGGCTGGCTTCTGGCGGCGGCCCTTACAGAGCTTTTGACCTACACGGTTTTTTTCGCCGGTACCGGAAGCGCCGGTGTCTGGCTCCGGGTGACGGCTATCCTACTGCTGACCGCCCTTTTGTTAAACGGCTGGCAGACGGCCAAGCCCGACTTTCTCAATGAGGCCGTGGACGGATTGCGCCAGGGCGTGGAGCGCCTGCGCTACGGGAGCAACGAGACCATCGGTCTTCCTGAGGGGGACCTCCGTTCCGTAGGCTCCCGGCAAACCAACCAGGATACTGTCCTGGAGATCACCATGGATGTCCCCGCTTCCTGCTATCTTCGGGGCTTTGTGGGCGAAACCTATGAAAACAGTCGCTGGTATGCGCTGGATGCCGATACGCTTTATTCGGCGGCGGACAGCTTCTTCTGGCTGCACGAGGACGGGTTTTATCCCCAAACACAGCTGGCTGCCGCGGCCTCCGCGGTGCAGCCGGAGCTTGTGCGTGAAAATACCATTTCCGTGACCAATTTGAGGGCCTCCGCCCGCTATCTCTATGCGCCCTATGAGCTGTTGCCGGGCAGCGCCGGGCTGGATGCCGCTTCCATCGGCGACCGCACCCTGCTGGGCTCGGGCCTGCGCGGTCAGCGAACCTATGGCTTTTCTGCCGCTCAGGGCCTCATCACCCAGTATCAGCGCATCAATACGGCTCTATCGCAGACCACGGAGCAGCAGACACCCTTTTTGCAGGATGAGGCAGCCTACAACGCCTTTGTTTATGACCGCTACACTGCCATTCCCTCCGATATTCGCAGCTACCTGGCCGATAAGCTGGGTGACTATGCGGTCTCCGACGGCGAGGCCCACTTTGACTATCAAAGTGCCAAGCAAAATATTTTATTTTATCTTACCACCTATGCCGAGTATGACGAAACAAATGTGACTCCGGTAGGCAGCGGTGTGGATTTTGTGCTGAACTTTTTGGACGGCACACGAAAGGGCTACAGCGTCCACTATGCCACGGCAGCGGCTATGATGTTCCGCTATTATGGTATTCCCGCCCGGTATGTGGAAGGATTTTTGGTGAGTAAGCAGGAGACCCAGACCTTGGAACCGGGACAAACACTGGCCTTGGACGGCTCCCACATCCACACCTGGGTGGAATATTATCAGGATGGTGTGGGCTGGCTGCCCTTTGAGGTGACGCCGCCTTACTTCTCCGCCGTGGAGCAAACGGAAAAATACCAGGACATCTCCGGCCTGATCGGCCAGCAGCCGCAGGATACGGTGGTGGATAACATTCAGGACAATCCCCAGGGCGATGACACAAACGAACCCTCGCTGCTGAATTTCTGGCTCAAGTATCGGCTGCAAATTTTACTGATTCTGGCCGTGACCGCGGCGCTGGCCCTGCTTGCGGCGTTCATCGCATGGCTTATGTGGGAGCGGAAAAAGACTGCCCGGCGTAAGGCGTCGTTCCTATCGGAGGATCTTCCCGCGTCTATCCAAGCTATTTTTGCCTATACCATAGATGTACTCCGGGCTCGGGGCCTCCGGGCGAAAAACTGCGCCCCGGAGGATTACGCAGACCTTCTTGATCCGGATCTCCGCGCCTCTTATCGGCAGGCGGCGGCTATTTGGCAGGAGGCCCGCTTCAGCGGACACCCCATGGAGGAGGCACAGCGGCAGACTGTACTCGCTCTGGAGAGCGAGCTGTGGCGCAGAACCTGGGAGCAGGCCAATATTCTGCGTAGGATCAAGCTAAAATACATTCTCTTTTTATAGGAGGAGCTACCATGAAAAAAAGAATCTCCTGTATGCTGCTTTCGATTTTGCTGCTTTGTCTATGTGCCTGCGGAGAAAAAAGCGTATGGCGCGCGGCGTATGAGCGCACCGGCCAGGCCCTGCAAAGTGAGGTGAACGAGCTGCGCGTGGGCTCTGTGGGCGGCGAGTGGTGCATCATTGGCTTGAGCCGTTCGGGCCGTTTGACAAGCGATGCGGCCCATGCTTATTTAGAGCAGGCGGACGCCTATATTCGAGCCATCGGCACGCCTCGGCTCCACCAGGCCAAGTCTACGGAAAATTCCCGCCTCATTTTGGGCATCACCGCAGCGGGGGGAGATGTAACGAATATCGGCGGCGTAAATCTGCTGGCCGGGCTCACGGATATGAAATATCTGTCCGCACAGGGGCTCAACGGAGCCATTTGGGCACTCATTGCCCTGGACTGCGGCGGCTATGAGATTCCTGCCGCTCAGCCCGGCGAGACACAGACCACTCGGGAGGGCTTGGTGGATCTGCTTCTTAGCAGCCGCAATGCCGATGGCGGCTGGAGCCTTTTCGGCGAATCCTCCGATCCCGATATGACCGCAATGGCGCTCCAGGCCTTGGCGCCCTACCGCCAGCGAGAGGATGTAGCCCGGGCGGCGGAGTCTGCGGTGGACTATCTTTCGGTCATTCAGCTCCCCAGCGGCGGTTTTTCCAGCTGGGGCACGGCGAACTGCGAATCCTGCGCCCAGGTTATCGTCGCCCTCACGGCTCTGGGGCTGGATCCGCAGAAGGAACAGCGCCTCATCAAAAACGACCAAAGCGTGGTGGATGCCCTCTGTACCTTTGCCGTGAACGATGGTTTTTACCACTCTGCCGACCTGGCGGAGGTAAACGGCATGGCTACCGAGCAGGCCTATTATGCCCTCACGGCCTACGCCCGTTTTTTGGACGGACAAACCAGGCTGTACGATATGACAGACTGCATTACCTGAAAGCGCAAAAAATTCCCACTTTTTAGAACAAATCATCGAAAAATGCCATTGCACTTTTTGGCTGGGTGTGATAAAATCTTAAAAAACAGGACAATAGAATACAAACAGGATGATTCGCTCGGAGCTCTGCGCTCCGAAGGCGGAATAGGGTGAAAAGCCCTGCGAGAAGGTCACTGTGATGCCTGCTTACAGCAGGATAAGTCAGATACGCCGAGAATGATGCCTGGGCTTTGCCGATCCCGAAGCCGAAGCGATTCAATGCTTATAGCGTATAGCTTGCACGGCTTCCGGAAGGGGGCCGTGTTTTTTGCTGCTGCAGACTATTTGCCCCTGTGTCGGCCGGAGCGCGGCTGCGCTCCGCAGCGGAAATTGCGCGCCTACCCCTGCGGCGCACATCGCACATAGAAATATACAGGAGGAATGCAAATGAAAAAGAGGGTTTTAAGCCTAATGATGGCCCTGCTGCTCTTATGGCAGTTGATTCCATCTGTGTGCCTCGCCGCCGGAGGAACCGCCGACAGCAGCTTTGTCTTGGCTGCCGCCACGGCCGGAAAGGTACTCATCGAGCCCGTTGCCGTGTCCTACACCGGCAGCGAGACTTTGGCCCAAGCACTGAAGAAAAGTGGCTACGATTTGGAGGGCCTGGACAGCGGCTTCGTCACCAAGGTCCAGGGTGTGAGCGGCAATTATCGCCGGGTGGATGATGCGGGCGGCCTGAGCCTGGATCAGCCTGCCAAGGGAGTCACCTTCCTGGCCATTGTGGAGATCGACCTGAACGCGGAGCAAGCCGCCGCCTTGGGTAGTCTCCTAAAGGTCATGGCCGCCTACAGGGCCTTCGATACCGGCGTGACCCGCTATCCCCCGGCCCAGGAGGCCTATAAGGCGGCGCTGGAGGCACTTTATAGGGCCGATGCCGATGCCTCCGCTCTGCAAGCCGCTCTGTCCGGGGCGATGGATCGATTTGACAGGGAAGTGGTCAACGGTAAAAAAGTCACCGCTGCGCTGACGGTGCAGACCTTATCCGGTCTGGACCCCGCGTCCTACACTCTGGACACAGAGGACAGCTATGGCCGCACCGCCCGGTTTGAAAAGAGCCAGGCCATCCAGCTGGTGCCGGGTGCATATAGCTTCCAACTCCAAAGCGGCAGCGATGCCCAGGCTGTCGGCACTATGACTCTGACAGATTCCGGTGTTGTGCAGATCGGCGGCGAAACGGTCACTACCCTGTGCCTGCCGGATGGGGAGTGGTTGGGCGAGGCCGTTTTGCACGGCGGCAGCGTAGCTTCCGGGACCTATGACCACGACGGCGATACCTATTATGTGGCAGATACGGATCCCTCCCCTTATATCTACCTGCCCAAGGGCGCGGATGCCGGGGATCTATCTTTGAATGCCGGTGCCGTCTATACCAATACCGATGGCCAGGCGGTGGAGATACCCATTGCCTGGGCAAGCCAGGCCGCCCGCCTTACCGGTGTCCTGCCTGTCGGCACACAGGCCGGCCGGGTGACGCTGAAGGCCAGCCTTGCCTATGAGGGATATGTCCTCTCCCGGCTGCGCACTCTTTGCCTGGAGCGCGCGCCCACCCTTACGGCGCTGTCCGTCGTCGCCAACGGCGCCGAGCAGATGGTGGGTACTTTTCTTCCCAACCAGCTGCGCTACACCTTTAATGTGGCCACGCCCCAGGTCACTATCACCCCTGCCACGCTGGAGGGTGACTACACTGTCACCGTTCAGGGCAAAAAAGTGCAGCCGGGCGAAAGCTGCACCCAGTCTCTGGCTATGGGCAGCAACACCATAGAAATCAAGGTCGCGTTGGAAAACGGCAAGAGCCGGACTTATACATTGAATATTGGCCGCGTAGCGCCGAAAACCGTAACCGTACTGCACGACACCGACCTCACCCTTCAGCTTCTGGACAGCAATGGGCAGACCCTCTTGCCAGAGTCCGACAGCAACGGTCAGGCCGTGTATCAAATCCTGCCTCGCGGCGGCTACAGCTATGTGACTACCAAGGGCTGCTATACCGCGAAGGAGACCTTCAGCGTTTTTGAGGATATGACCGTTAAGGCCAAACGCCCCCGGGAGGAGGACTGGCTGACGGGCCTGCAGATCTGCGCCGGCAGCACAAAGAGCTCCGGCATCTATCTGGACAGCGCCGACTTTCAAACCTCGCGGCATGAGTACACCATCCAGCTTCCCGATACCGAGAGTGTGCTCTATGTCTGGGCTCTGTCTGACAAGACCAATCTTATCAAGGTCCAGGAGACCGGTACCTCCGTCTATACCAAGACGCTCACCGCCAGCGGCAAGGCCGTTCGTGGTTTGGCCGCCGCCGACGGCCAGGAAAAGACCTTGACCCTGAGTCTGTCCTTGACGGAAAATGGCTGTACTTATGTCCAAAACTACACCGTGCAGGTTCAGCGAAGCCTGTCTCTGCAAAGTCTGTCCCTGCGTATCGATGGCCGGGATACGGCCATCCATCCCTTGGTGGATGGCAAGCTCCAGGAAAATAAGGGCTTCGACAGGAAGCTCCTAAGCTACCAGGCTGATCTGCTCAGCACCGCCAAGACCGCCCAGATCACCGCCACGGCCTACGCGCCCCAGGCTGTTATTAAGGTCAATGGCGAGATCTATGATGGTGGCGACCTGACCCTGAACACGACCCTTTCTGCCGAGACCGTCACCATTACCCTTTGCGACGCTGCCACCGACCGCGTCACCCAGACCTATACCATTGAGCTGGCCAAGCGTCAGCCTCTCCGGGGTCAGTTTATCATAAAGGATCAGTATGGCACACCCCTGCCCAATGCCGTCGCCGTGGTGTATGACACCAAGACCAGCGAGCGTATCCTGCCTGACAGCCAGGGTGTTTATCCCCTGGTCGCCGGCAGCACCTACCGCTATACCGCCACTTGCCGGGGCTATGTGGGCTGCCAGGATCAGGTCACGGTCAGCGAAAACGCCTGCACGGTGCAGATTGCGCTGTCCAAAGCCCCTTCCACCAGTTATGGTATGGGCGTCACCTCCGATTGGCCCAACTTCCGGGGCGATGAGACCAACAACGGGATCATCTCTGCCAAGACGCCGATCCAGGCCGAGAACGCCATGCTCAGCTGGGCTACCAAGCTGGGGGAGAGCTACGGCTCCGGCGCCACCGGCTGCCCTATCCTTATTACCGAGGGCGGCTGGGACTATGTCATCTCCTATGCCGGCAGCAGCATCGTCAAGCTGGATGCTCTCAGCGGCAAGGTAGTGGCCACCGGCAACATGAAGACCAACTCCAGCTTCGCCATCAATTCGCCTACCTATGGCGGCGGTATGATCTTTGTGGGTCTGGCCGGCGGCGGCATCCAGGCCTTTGACGCCAGGACCCTTAAATCCCTCTGGTACTACAAGGATGCCCTGGGCGGCCAGCCCAATAGTCCCATCACCTATCACGACGGCTACCTCTACACCGGCTTTTGGAACAGCGAGGAGCAGACGGCAAACTTCGTCTGTCTCACGGCCACCGACGAGGTTCCCGGCGGGGACGACGAGACCAAGCTGCCCGTGTGGACCTGCCCGGTGAAGGGCGGATTCTACTGGGCGGGCGCCTATGTGCAGGAGAATTTCCTGCTGGTGGGCACCGACGATGGCGGCGGCGGATATACCACCCCATCGGGCGGACTGCTGTGCCTGGATCCGCGCACCGGCGTGGAGCTGGATTCCATGCACGACCTGGTGGGCGATGTGCGCTCCACCGTGGCCTATGACAAGGTGACCGACCGCTATTACTTCACCAGCAAGGGAGGATATTTCTACTCTGTGCGGGTGGAGGAGAAGGACGGCGGGTATCAACTGGCCGACCTCAAGGGCATCAAGCTGGAAAACGGCTCCGGCGGCACGGCCATGAGCACCTCGACCCCGGTGGTGTATAACGGGCGGGCCTACATCGGCGTGTCCGGCACGGGTCAGTTTACCCAGTATTCCGGCCACAACATCACGGTGATCGACCTGGAGAGCTGGTCCATTGCCTATCGGGTGACCACCCAGGGCTATCCCCAGACCAGCGGCATGCTCACCACCGCCTATGACGACGGCTACGCCTATGTATATTTCTTTGACAACTACACCCCGGGCAAGCTGCGGGTGCTGAAGGATGCGCCCGGCGTCACCGCGCCGCTGCTGACGACCAAGGAGACCCTGAAGGGCAATGCCTATTTTACCGGCAAGGTGCTCTTTACCCCCGACGGCAGCCAGGCGCAGTATGCCATTTGCTCTCCCATCTGCGACCAATACGGCAATATTTATTTCAAAAACGATTCCGCCTACCTGATGTCTCTCAGCAATACCATTGAGCGCATCGAACTGCTGCAGGGACCCAATAAGACGGCCTATCAGCCGGGCGAGCTGTTTGACCCCGCGGGCATGATCGTCCGACTGCACTACAGCAACGGCACCTCCCGCGTAGTTCCGGCCACCCGGAATAAGATCGCCTATCTGGGCGGCACCGGCGAGGCACTGAAGGAGGGGCAGACGGAGACGGAGGTCCATTTCCTCTACGCTATGTATCAGAATGAGACGCTGAACAACAGCCAAACCGGTGCGGGCAAAGCCTATGTCTCGCCCACGGTCAGCGTGTCGATCACGGTGGGTGACCCCACGCCCCCGGAGCCGGAGGTGGTTTTGGGCGACCTCAGCGGTGATGGAAAAATAACTTCTATGGACTTGTTGCTGCTGCGCAAATACTTAAAGGGAGAAACAGAGCTTGACAAGCGGCAGATAGAGGCCGCAGACCTGAACGACGACGGGAAGCTCACGACGATGGATCTGCTGCTGCTGCGTAAGTATTTGGCAGGGGAGATCGATGAATTTCCGGCAAAAAAATAACGGTTGTATATGGGACTTGCCATCCTATTTGCAATAATAAATTTAGAGAAAAGGAGAAAGTATGAAAACGGTAAAACGATGGATATCCATGCTGTTGGTCGTGGCCATGCTGCTGTCCCTGACGGGGACGGTGACATACGCCGCAGACAATGCGCTCACTGTTTCGGCTGGAGCCGTCACAGTGGATGTCAGCACGGATAAAACTGTGACGATCCCTGTTACAGTGAAGAACAATCCGGGATTTGCTGTGGGTTGATTCAATGTGGAATATGATACGACTGCATTGACCTTTACATCGGCTGAATTGGTGGCGGATTTCACCAATATCTCAACCAATAAAAAAACACCCGGCAATATCGGCGTGTTTGTAGAACGCGACAAAAACTACACGGAGGATGGCGTGCTGCTGAACCTCAAGTTCACAGTGACAGACTCCGCCCAAAACGGGGAGTATTCCGTTAAACTTGTACAGAATGATATGTATGAGTTTATAAACTGGGATACCGTAACGACGATTACGAATGTGAACTTCGTCTCCGGCAGCGTCACGGTTTCCGGCGTGGTCGCGCAGCCGCAGGTCACCAGTCTAGTGCTGAAAAAGGCTACTACTGATACGGACCTTACGGAGCTGAAGCTGAGCATCAGCAAGGTTGGCACAGTGTATTCTTCCTCTGTCCGCGCCGAATTCGAGGCGGAAAAGGGGGCCGACACCACCGTCACCTGGGAAAGCAGCAACGAAAATGTGGCCGCTGTGGAGAACAAGGTGAATACCTCGATCGGCAAAAACTTCTGCCGTATCACCACCAAGGGCCTGGGCACCGCCATCATCACCGCCCACTGCGGCGCTTTGACGGCCAGCTTTACGCTGACCATTTCGGCGTTTGATTCCACGGAGTTGTCGGTCGTAAACGAGAAAGATAGTAGCTATCTATACTTCACGCTGAAAAGTGACGACACCGTGGCCCCCACGGTACAGCTGACGACGAAGCCTAAGTATGACTTAACGGTTTTGGAGAATGTCCAGTGGAGCAGCTCCAATGAGAATGTGGCCACGGTGGATGAAAAGGGCCTTGTGACCATCACGGGTATTGGCTCTGCTGTTATCACCGCCACCGGCACATGTGTAGGAAGCGGCACGGTGGCAAAGGGCACCGCCAGTATTACGGCTAACCCTGACAGCAGCGAGCTGCCCACCATCACCGTGAAAAAGGGTGACAAGGTCATTTCCAATCAGTCGGGTTACAGCGCTGAGGAGCAGATTCTGCCGATAGGCAGCACGATCACCCTCAAAGCGGAGCAGAGTAAGACCAGCTTCACCTGGTTGGGCAAGACCTATTCATATAAGCTTGCCGCAAATACGGATTGGGTCTATAGTGATCCCGGGGCCACTGGCACTGTCACGGTAAAAGACAACGGCGAGATCAGGGTTACGGCGGCATCCTATAGCACGGCGGGGAAGAAACTCGCTATAAAGGTGTATGCGGAAGGAGCTTCCGATTCCTATGTATACTGTGCGTTTCGCCTGATTGCTAAGACCGGTCTAACCCAGGCGGAGGACGGTTATTTTGAGATTTACAACGCCAACGATCTCAAGGAGTTTGCCGATCTGGTGAATAACACCGCCTGCACCAATGCTATAGGTGGCCAGCCGGAGAAGAATTTGAATCTCCGCTTGATGAATGACATCGACATGACCTCCATCAATGATACCTATATTCCCATCGGCTCGGCCATCAACGGGAAATTCGGCAGTTATGCCAGCAGTAAGTATTATTCTTGGTGCGGCGACTTTGACGGTAATGGTCACAGGATTTATAACATTGATTATACTGCCCAAAACCGCAGCAATGTGACGCAGTGGGATAACAGTGGCGTCATCTTCACCACCGCCGGAAGCTGCCGCGACCTCACGGTCGAGGGCAAGGTCAAAACGGCCAGCAACTGGACTGGCGCCCTTTGCGGCGTGGGCCAGTGCAGCAAATATGAAAATGTGATCTCCAAGCTGGAGATCAACGCCGGTAAGGCCAGCAGTGTCTCCGGCATTGGCGGAAGCGATCAAAGAGCTACCTTCAAAAACTGCGTGAACTACAGCAATATTATTTCCAATAGTGAGGCCAAATACAGCTGTGTGGGCGGCATTGCGTTGGAAGGCGCGGTGGTGGAAAACTGCCAAAACTATGGCCGACTGGAGAGCACAAACCCCAATGCGGAGATTTCCGGCATTGTGCAGTATAGCCGCGCGGTCGGTTATGTGATCAAGATCAGCCAGTGCGCCAACTATGGCGAGATCATCGGTGCAAAGGCCGCCGGTATCGTTGCGGATTTTGAGCCCCGCGGAAATGGCAGCGTGGTTGACTGTTACAACTGGGGTGAGATCAAGGGCTCTGTGTATGCAGGTGGTGTTATCGGCAGGGTGGATCTTCAGGCGTATGGCAATTCGCTGAAAATGTCCGGCTGCTATAACTACGGCAGCGTTACCAGCGATGACAGCAGCGCGACTCTGGGCGAGCTGATCGGAAAAATCAGTCTCGGACGCCAAACACCTACCAATTCCGTTGAAAAGTGCTTCTATAACGAGGACTCCGGCAATGATGCCATCGGCACAATCGCCAATAGCAGCAGCATCGTATACGAGGCACCCGAGTTTACCGCCATTTCCCAGAACGACTTCGCCACCCTGGCCGAGAAGCTGGGTGAAAAGTTCCAGAATAGCTGCCCTGCCCCCGTGTTCACCTGGCAGCAGGCAAAGAGCCATGCTTACGGTACCGTTGTAACCTACGTCTGGCACCTGAATACCGAGACCGGTGCGTATGACGCCTGCACCGCCTCTGTCGAATGCACCGAGTGCGGCAGTAAGCTGAGTCAGGCTCTTACCGTCGAGCGCGAAGTGGCTCGGACTGACTGTACTAAGGAGCGTACCGTCACCTATACCGCCACCGGCACCATCAACGGTGTGGCAGCCGACGGTACCCAGACGAACATTCTGCCCGCCGGTACGCATGAAGTGAATTCTGCCGAGTGGGCCAGCGACAGCGATGCTCACTGGCATGTCTGCGCCAACTGCAATGTCCGAGTGGACGAGACGGCGCATACCAATAATGGCTGGAAGACGGATGCGAATAATCACTGGCATGAGTGCACGGTCTGCGGCAGCTCTTATGACCTGGATAAACACTCCGGCGGCACCGCCACGGCTGTGAAGAAGGCCCAGTGCAAAGCTTGCGGCCAGGAATATGGCGAGCTGGCCCTGCCCACGCAGGACAAGGATGGCTATTACCTCATCCACAACGCCGATGAGCTGCTTTGGTTCCGCAACACAGTGAACGCAGGACAGAATACGATCAAGGGTCGCCTGGCTAACGACATTGATATGACCGGCGCCTGCGAAAACTGGGTCCCCATCGGCAATCATTACAACAAATATCCCTTCAAGGGAACCTTCGACGGTGCGGGCAAGACCATCAGGAACTTTGATGTGACCTCCGCTGGCGGCTCCAGCGGCTTTGGCCTGTTCGGCGTGGCCGGCGCAAAGCCCGGCTATGGCGAACTGGCGGAGAATACCGTCATTAAGAATTTCACCCTGGAGGGCAGCATCACCGTGACCGGCTCCTCCTATGGCTCAGCTGTCGGCGGCGTCCTCGGCGATGCCCGCGGCTATGTGAAGCTCCAGGATATCACGGTGAATATGACCATTACCGCTTCCGGCGGCAGCGTGGGCGGCATTCTCGGCTTCAGTGATAACGGCGGCAACGCCATCACAAACTGCCACAACCTCGGCAATATTGAGGGCAGCGGCAACAGCGTAGGCGGTATCGCCGGCTACATGAGAAACTATGGCGACTCCGTATCCGACTGCTCCAACGAGGGCACCGTGAACGGCAAGGCGGAAGTGGGCGGCATCGTCGGCTTCATGTGCGGTAGTGTATCCCGCTGCATCAACTATGCCGAGATCACCGGTACCGGCGACCAAGTGGGCGGTATTGTGGGCTCGGCCTATGGCACCAGCAACTACGCCTATCGTGAGGCAGACATCATCTCCTGTGCCAATGTGGGCGCGGTGAACGGCGCACAGTATGTGGGCGGCATCGCCGGCGGGTTCTATGTAGCCGTTGTGTGGAACTGCTATAATACGGCCGATATTACCGGCACCAAGTATGTGGGCGGTATTGTAGGCGGCGATGACCTGTCCATGAACGGTAAGCTTACCCGCTTCAAGCTGTCTGACCGTGGCGTACCCCAGGACAGCGACCTGGAAAATTGCGACTCCATTAAGAATGTTTACAACACCGGCACTGTGAACGGCGATGTGGCAGCGGCTATTGCCGCACAGGTGCGGATCAGCAAGGCCCGCTGCACCAACGCTTTCTATGCAACCACGCAGAGCGGCATCCAGCCTTTCGGCGATCTGCGGGATGACATCAAGGACAATTTCAAGGCAGAGCCTTTGACCACTGCCTCCGAGGCTGTTCTCACGACAAAGCCCGACAACCTCACCGACAGCATGAAGAAAAACAACTGGTTCTTCCAGGCCAGCTGCCCCTATCCCGTGCTGGAGTGGCAGGAGGCCGAGGAGCATGTGATCTCCGACGAGGTCATCTTTGACTGGACGCAGGATTCTGCCACCGGCCTCTATAGCGCCTGCGTGGCTAAGAAGCTCTGTCAGAATTGTGACTATGCCCTTTCGGCAACTCTCAATGTGACCCGCACTGTGATCCGCGAGGCCACCACCACCCAGACCGGCTCCGTGCTGTATACAGCTACCGGCTATCTGGAGGGCAAGGCCGTTTTGGATACGAAGCTGGTGGAGATGGACAAGCTCACCGGTCCCCAGGTCACCGAGCTGAAGCTGAATAAGACCTCCGATACCGTCACCATCGGTGCGGATGCCAAGGAGTTTGCGGACATCCTCTTTGCCACCGTCACCGCCGAGGAGGGCGCCGATACCACCGTGTATTGGTTCTCCGGCAATACGGATCTGGCCACAGTGGCTCCCGCCAGCGCGGATAATCACAAGTGTGTCATCACCGCTAAGGCGGCCGGCACCGTGACTATCACCGCCAGCTGCGGCAGCAAGGTCGTCACCTTCCAGTTGACGATCCTGCGCAATGCCTCCGGCCTTACTGTCACAGGTCCCGGCGGCGTAACCGGCAAGACCCTTTATATGCGTCCCACTGACAAAAAGGCAAGCACTGTTCAGCTTACGGTGACGGTGCAGCCGGAGGACGCCACGGGTACCATTACCTGGCGCTCTTTGGATGAGTCCGTGGCCATGGTGGATAAGAACGGTTTGGTGACCATCACCGGACTGGGCGAGACCACCATCGAGGCTAAGATCACCAACCCTGACGGCACGGAGATCACCGCCACCTTCCCCATTAAGTGCAGAACCGCCACTGCGGCGAAGCTCAAGTTCTACCACGATGGAAAGCAGGTCTCTGCAGACTATACTTACTCCATCACGAAAGATCTGGTAATGAACCTGGCCGGCGGCGAGACCCTGTATCTGGATGTGGAGATTAACCCCGAAACCTTTGAGTGGATGGGCAAGACCTTCAAGCAGCCTCTGCCTGCACTCACCGCCTATGACAGCAAGCAGGAGGGCTGGCTGATCCTCCAGTGGGTTACTGAGGGCGAACACGCCGGTCAGCTGGCTATTACAAACACGGCTCCCGGCAAGAATTTGACCGATAAGATGCTCATTAAGGCGTTGATTCCTGGTTATGAATCTTTCTCCTGCGTCTACTTCGGTGTGAAATTGGTGGACGGCACCTACACCGTGAACTTTGACGCCAACGGCGGCGAGGGTGCCATGACATCCCAGACCCTTACCTATGGCAAGACCAGCGAATCTCTGAAGGCCAACGCTTTCACCAAGCCCGGCTATACCTTCGCCGGCTGGAATACGGCTGCGGATGGCACTGGTACGGCTTATACCAATAGGCAGACCACCCCCAATGTCACCACCGAGAATGGCGGTGCTGTCACCCTGTATGCTCAGTGGACGGCCAACAGCTACACCGTGAAGTTCGACGGCAACGGTGCCGAGGGTACCATGGCCGACCAGAGCTTCACCTATGATGCCGAGCAGGCCCTGACCGCCAACGGCTTCACCAAGACCGGCTATACCTTTGCCGGTTGGAAACTGGGCGACACCACCTATGAAGACGGCGCAACCGTCAAGAACCTGGCCACCGAGGGTGCCCTGACCCTGACGGCTCAGTGGACGGCCAACAGCTACACCGTGAAGTTCGACGGCAACGGTGCCGAGGGTACCATGGCCGACCAGAGCTTCACCTATGATGCCGAGCAGGCCCTGACCGCCAACGGCTTCACCAAGACCGGCTATACCTTTGCCGGTTGGAAACTGGGCGACACCACCTATGAAGACGGCGCAACCGTCAAGAACCTGGCCACCAGCGAGGAGATTACCCTCATCGCCCAGTGGACAGCCATTAAAAAGGACGATGGCGCATCCACCGGCGACAGCGGCATCATTGCTTGGGGCGCCGCTATGCCCGTGGCGGTGCTGGCCGCGGCCTATGTCATCGGAAGAAAAAAGCGTGAGGAGTAAGCCGTAGCGCGCACTCCACGGCAAGCAGCAAAAAGGGACGCAGCGGCAAATCCGCTGCGTCCCTCCGCACAAAAGCACATCACTGACAGTGCGGTGTCAGCCCCTGCCTATCGGCGAGTATCTAAAATAATAAGGAGGAACCTACTATGCGTACAAGTTGGTTTAAGGACGAAAATCATCTGGTCTATATTAACGGTGCCACCCAACTGGCCGATTTGGAGCGCACCCTACACTTTCCGGGCCTGGAGGAGGCCGCCAATGCCCTGCGCCTTGCTCCCACCCCGGAGGGCTTTACCATTAAGGGCCCCAAGCGCACCAGTGGCCGCCTGTTCGTGCCGGACCTGACCTTTGGCGAGCATATCGAGATGGGGGGGAATATCTTCTTTTACATGGGGGAGATGCAGGAGTGCTATGTGATCTACTGGCCTGATGCGCCCATTGCAAAATGAGACAATAATATAGAGAAATCACTTGCTTTTTGGGACCTCGTGTGGTACAGTTTAAGTAACTGAACAACGGGACAGCGTGAGCCGGGGTTATTCCTGGCGGCGGAATGGGGTGAGAGGCCCCGCGAGACGGTCACTGTGATGCCGGTTTATTCGGCTAAGCCAGATACGCAAGGCGCTGCTCCCGGGTTGCCGCCAGTACCGGGGCCGAAGCTGTTATACGAACGCTTCACCCGGCTGCCTATAGCGGCCGGGTGATTTTTCGCTGCCAGGCACCATGGTGCCTCATGCTTTCTATAGAAAGCATGATAGCCATTTCAAGCCGCCGGGGCGGGGGAGGACGGCAGACCTTTCCCGTCCCGCTTTCCAAGGAAAAACGGATTCCCACACCAGTGTGCGCACTGGCTCGGAATGACACGGAAAACTTTCAAATTCTGTCATTGCGAGGGCGCACCGCGCCCGTGGCAATCCGTAATATCCTACCCCGCGCCCCGCCTCGTGTGCAAGCGCCCCCGGGCGTTCACAAATATAGTAAACAAATGAAAGGAAAAAGAGATGAAAAAACGAATCTTATCTCTGCTGCTGGCGCTGGTGCTGGCCCTGTCGCTGCTGCCTGTGAGCGCGGTAGCGGAGACGGATGTGGGCCTGGACCTGTCCAAGTTCACATTCACCCTCAGCAGCCAGGCGACCATTGACGAGCGCTACCAGTATAACGCCGTCACCGTGGCGAAAAAGGCCGACGGCACTTACAGCCT